>Ga0214919_10002761_pt1 | contig 27193 bp, 23 predicted proteins | sample LL1503_MetaG_FD_177994 | JGI IMG/M metagenome (GOLD analysis project Ga0214919, IMG submission 177994) | Freshwater microbial communities from Lake Lanier, Atlanta, Georgia, United States - LL-1503 | ecosystem: Environmental > Aquatic > Freshwater > Lake | place: USA: Georgia | collected...
CACCGACACCACAAAAGATAAAAAACACCAGACTGGTGGATGTACCGGAAACAAAACACCGACTGGCGGGTTTGTCCCAGGTGACTATTGGAGTTCTTTTGAGGACCACGCTGATGATGCTCGTGGCCAACTCTTTAATGACGGGGTGCAATACGATGGCCTCAAAACCAACGTCTATAACGTGCGTCCGATCCGGTCTTTTTAATCATCTAACTAAAATTTCGCAATCAGTAATTACGATCGCCACAACGATCGGTCAAGAAGCGCATCGGCATCAATCTGGGAATGGCTATTCAAGACATCCCAAACATCTAAGAAATCTCGTACTTCGCCGATGTCGTGCACACGATAAATACCCGAGCGAGTAATCGTGAGTGAGTGCGCAATTGCAGCCAATGTTCCGGACAGACGCTGGCGCGGTGGCTTGCCTGTGATTGCTCCAATAAAATCTTTGCGAGATACTGGCAACAACACGGGTCGTCCGAGATCTGTGATTTGACCGAGAGCACGCAGGACTTCGACTGTCTGAGAAGGAGTTTTTGAAAAGTCGGGACCAGGATCAAGAATGACGTGTTGCTGTTTAACTCCTAAACCCTGCAGCACAATTAGTTTTTCTTTAAAAAATGACAACACATCTTGTGTTACATCGTCGTACAAGTTTGCATCGGTCAAGCGCACCTTTGGTCGCCCCCGATTATGCATGAGTATGTAACCCGCATCATGTGATGCAACGATGCGCGCAACTTCTTCGTAGAGCAAACCGCTGATGTCATTGATGATGTGCGCACCGCACTTGAGTGCTGCTTGTGCAACTAACGGCCGATACGTGTCTACAGAAATCAGAACTGAAGTATTTGCAGCAATCCATTCAATAACTGGCGAGATGCGATCGATCTCTTCAGCCTCGCTAATCTCAGGAACACCAGTAATTGCAGACTGCCCGCCGACATCCAAAATATCCGCACCTGCTGCAACCACCTCGCGGGCACGTTGCATGCGCGCTTCAAGTGTTGCGTATTCTCCAGCATCGCTAAATGAATCAGGCGTGGCGTTGATGACCGCCATGATGAGCGGATGATCTACCTGCAGCGTGCGACCTCTGGTCACCAATTCGGGCATATGACAACGCTAGGGGATTAGTTGCTCGCTGAGCCACTCGACTTAGACGGAAATACATATTTATCAATCAAAGACAATGGCGTCATCCCATCCAGGAGCACATCGGTTTGCTCTGTTGAAGTGAATGTCTCTATCCATCCGTTTGGCCCAGGCGTGAGATGCATGATCGTGGCGTAGTCGGGGCAACATTCTTCGCCCGTTGGTGGCCCATATCGAGAAAGGGAGAGGACAACGCTTGCTCGATCAATTGCGAGACGTATATCAGTACCGCTATATGTCGCTACTACGACCGGAGCACCAGTCGGACTCATTGTAATGATGTGCACTACTTGATAATCCGCGCTGTCGGCATCACCGCTACTCACTAGTGCCAGTATCTCATCGCGGCCCAACTTGCCTCTGAATAACTGGATCGTACGTGCACCAGATGATGACTCGTAGTCGCGCGTAGTGAGGCCTTCAAGATCTTTGACGGCACGGGGTGGTCCGCCAATTGCAGAGAAAGTGTAGGTGTTGAAATACAAAGGAATCTCAACGACGCCGGCTTTGTCTGGTTCGGCGGGATCCCAGTAACCCTCGCTAGCAGTGAGCATAAAAGATCCATGCGATGTGCTTGCGACGGCACACAGATCAAGCGTCAGATATGGACGCAACTCGCTACAACGTAATTTTTCCATGGCGAAGTCGGCGTCACCTTTGAGTTGCCCACTAAACCAAGATCCGTCAAGATTGGCCGGGCGCGCACCGCTCGCATCAGCCGTGATTGGCGCCTCTTCGCTATCGGGGTCGCCGACAGGATTAGTAGTAGTCGTGCTCGTTGTGACCGCGTTGGGCACAACCTCTGAAGTTCTGTCTCCGAGAACCGCTGCCACCGAGATGGCAACCGCAATTATCACGACGACCAGAGCAAGGCTGACATTTGTTTTTCGTGCTGCACTCATCGTTGCAATCGTAGTTTGTCGACATCTCCAGGAGACGTCTTAGGAGTTCAGAACGAGATGAGCGTCAGTACGAAGAAGACCCACCATTCCCTCGGATCTATCCCACAAGATTGAACCATTTTGAGACTAAGGCCTAAAAAAATTCCGTAAGATCTGGCAATGGGAGATTCACTAGAGCCAGGTGCGTACGACGCAATCATCACTAGTGAGTTGGCGCGCCAGCTGCAGGGGCTGCCGGCCGAACAAGTATTAAGGGAAGCGATCGAGTCAGAACTGGCGCCAGAAATTCTCGCGCGACACCTGTATTTTGTTATTCGTCGCGCGATCACCGGTGCTTCTAGTGCGGAAGGTCCATTGGCCAGACTAGAACTAAGTAATCGCATAGTCGCTGCCATTTCATCAATCACGAATGAAGAAGTTGATGACTCGGATTTACTGGACGTATCCGATACGCCAATGTTGTGGGGAGTTAAATCTCTCCCTGGAGCGGTTGGTGGATACAAGGAACTCGAATCGCCATCGGTCAGATTGTCGCAAAGTGCTCTGTTGGTTAACGCGCGAAACCAACCAGCAATTGGACACGAACTTAATAAAGAATTATCAACTGCTGATTCAGTTGATCTTTTATGTTCCTTTGTAATGAATACTGGGATGAATGTTTTGGAGAGGGGACTTTCGTCCGTCGTCAGTAGAGGTGGAACGGTGAGGGTGTTGACAACGACCTACATGGGGGCAACCCAGAAGAAAGCATTGGATCGTTTATCTGCACTTGGCGCAGAAGTCCGGGTCTCTTATGACGGGACAACGACGAGACTTCATGCAAAATCCTGGCTCATGAAGAGAAGAACTGGGGCAACCACAGCGTACGTTGGATCTTCAAATTTATCGTATGCTGCCTTAATCGATGGGATTGAATGGAACGTTCGAATTTCGCGACGTGAGCAACCGCATATTATCGACACGATTTCGGCGACCTTTGAGGATTATTGGAACGACAAAGAATTCGAACCTTATGATCCCATCAAGGACGGCGAAAGACTAATTGCGGCCCTGGCCGCAGCTGGTTCAGGGAATATTGAGTCAGTCACTCTTCAATTCTTAGACATAGAGGTTTTACCACGGCCATACCAGCAGGAAGTCCTTAACGAACTTGAAGTAGAGCGCGAGGTTCATGGGCGCTTCAAGAATCTTGTTGTAATGGCAACCGGAACGGGTAAGACGATCGTCGCTGGACTTGACTATCGACGTCTAGTCGATTCGGGAGAGGTGAAGAGTCTGTTGTTCATCGCACACAGAGAGCAAATTCTCGATCAAAGCCTGATGACCTTTCGAACAATCATGCGCGAGGGATCCTTCGGAGAACTTTATGTGGGCGGACAACACCCAGAAAAGTGGGACCATGTATTTGGATCCGTGCAATCGTTGAATCGACTTGATCTTTCAACTATCTCGCCAGATGCATTCGACATGATCATTGTCGATGAGTTTCACCATGCTGCGGCAGAAACCTATGAGAAATTGCTCACGCACTTCAAACCTAAGGTGCTGCTTGGCCTGACCGCCACACCGGAAAGAAGCGACGGAAAGGACATTCTTCACTGGTTCGGAGGAAATATCTCGGCTGAGTTGAGATTATGGGAGGCTATCGATCGTCAAATACTTAGTCCGTTTCAATATTTTGGTTTGAATGACAATATTGATCTTGAATCTGCTGGAATCACGTGGAAGCGTGGTTTCGGATATGACATCGCGGAATTAAGTAATTTGTACACTGGCAACGATGCGCGAGTCGCGTTGGTGCTGGAGCAGATGACGCGTTATGTCGATGATATCTCATCAGTGAAAGGGCTCGGTTTCTGCGTCTCGATCGAACACGCCGAGTATATGGCGGAAAAATTTAAGCAGGCTGGAGTGCCGGCAGTCTCAGTGACCAGCAAGATGCAGACCGAAGATCGGCGCAAGGCAATGAGAGATCTTCGCAGTGGAGAGATCAAGGTAATATTCGCCGTCGACATCTTTAATGAAGGTGTCGACATTCCAGAGATCAACATGTTATTAATGTTGCGACCCACTGAGAGCGCGACTGTCTTTATTCAGCAACTCGGACGTGGACTGCGCAAGTACTCAAATAAGAGAATTCTTACTGTTCTTGACTTTGTTGGAAATCAAAATAAGAATTTCAGATTTGACCTGAAGTACACGAAGTTACTTGGAATTGGAAGAAAGAAACTGATTGACGGCATAGAAAATGACTTTCCTTTTCTGCCATCTGGTTGCCATTTTGAACTAGATGCAGTTTCGAAAAGTCAAATTCTCGAGAATCTACGAGTGCTTCTGAGGTTCAATCGAGGCTATTTCGCAAATGACATGCGAACATTGGGTGATGTTGGACTCGCTCAATACCTAGAAGAATCTGGCGTGACAATTGAAGATCTATATAAAAGCGGAAGATGCTTTGCACTGCTTAAAAAACAGGTTTTCGAACCAGACTATGTTCCATCCCCTATAGAGGTCGAAGTAGGCAGGGCTTTATCGCGTTGCTTACACATAGATGACCCAGAGAGGGTGAGCGCATACGCAAAAATTTTGGATGGGACGGAAGATGATTCAGATAATCCATTTCTTTTAATGTTGGGTTACACGCTGTTTGGGGATCGTGTTAACGCAGAGGGAGTTCGACTAAAGCTCAATCTTCTTCGTGAGAGTCTGCTGTTTAATGAGACACTTGAACTTTTTAGTTTGTTGGAAAATCGACGAACTCGCATAACAAAGCCTGCAAAATCTGGAGGTTCTCATCTCAATATTCACGCACGTTATTCCAGAAGTGAAATTCTCGCAGCATTTGGAGTCCCAACTGCAGGAAGATATGGCACTGGCGTAATATGGGTGCCGGATCGCAAGGCTGACTTAGTATTCGTCGATCTGAATAAATCAGAAAAGCATTTTTCACCAACGACAATGTATGCAGATACTGCTTTAAGTGAACGCGTTTTTCAATGGGAATCGCAGTCTGTGACGTCGTCTGAGAGCGAAACTGGAAAACGATACATTAGCCATAAGAGTCTCGGCTGTAGTTTTCATCTTTTCGTTCGGGACTTTAAAAATGATCCCGAAACTGGGGTAACCATGCCGTACATGTATTTTGGTCCGGCGGATTACATGACTCATGTCGGCTCCAGACCAATGCGAATTCAATGGCATTTAGAAAATCCTCTACCTGCAGATGTCCTTATTAAATCTAAGGTCCTGGCGTCTTAGGAGGTTTTGCCGCGCAATAACGCGCCGGGTAAATCGCCAGTGAATTCGTCGTGATCGACGGTCTGTACACCGTTGACAAATGTTGCGACGTATCCCTTGCCGTGTTGAATCAAACGTCGTGAATCAGCAGGGAAGTCATAGGCCATTCGTGGCATATCAAAGGAGAGTTCTTCGAAGTTGATGAGGTTGAAGTCAGCACGCATTCCTTCAGCGATGAGACCACGATCACGCAGTCCAAAGAGTTGCGCGGTGTCGAGTGTTTGGCGCTTGACGATGTGCTCAAGAGCAAGACGCGGACCACGCTGGCGGTCGCGAACCCAATGTGTGAGCATAAATGTGGGGGTGCCGCCGTCGCAGATAGCGCCGCAATGTGCGCCGGCATCTGAAAGACCCATTCGAGTATGGGGATGCATTGTGAGATCGTGAGTCATTGAGAGGTCGCCGTATGCGTAGTTGAAAAAAGGCATGTAGATCATGCCGGTGCCGTTGTTTGATGTGAGTTGATCAAGAATTATTTCCATCGCAGGAATACGACGCTTCAGGGCAAGGGCATCGATGCTCGCATCGCGAGGTGGCTCATAGTCAATATTGGCGCTCGTGATGGGAAACATTTTGTGTAGGCGCTTGAGAACCATTGTGTCAAAAAATCCTGCATCATTGGGGATCTCAGTGATGATGCGCTCGCGACGAGTGGGGTCGCGCAATGCTTTGAGTCGTTCTGAGATGGGCAAGTGAGAAACTTCTGTGTAAGCGGGATGAAAGAGCAGCGGGTGCAGAGTTCCTTCTAAGCACATCAGGATTCCGATACTGCGACCAGCGACTTGGCAAACGATGTTCAAGTTGTCATCGTGGGCGGTGTCAAGAAGTGTGAGAACATCTCTCCAGATGTCTGGTTTTTCGTCTGCTTGATTGAGATTGACGCTGATAGTGACATCGGGTGAGCGTCGAGAAAGTTCGCGCATCCAAGGCCATTCGTCCGAAGCGAGACGAATGTGTTCGGGTGCAAATTGAAAAACGCCACCACCGGCTCGTTGGACTGCGTCACCGATAGCAAAAAGTTCGTTTTGCTCGGCATGTGTGCCAGGAACGAGTTCACCAGATTTACTGCGATGAATTGGTGTACGCGAGGTGCTAAAGCCAAGTGCGCCTGCACGAATTGATTCTTCAACATGGGCTGCCATGGCCTCAATGTCTGCATCAGTTGCAGATTCATTTGCAGCGCCACGTTCACCCATAACAAATGCTCGTAGCGCACCATGGCCAATTTGTGTGCCGAGGTCCATTACGCGCGGTGTGCGCTCAAGTGCGTCAAGGTACTGAGGGAAAGTTTCCCAGTTCCATGCAATGCCCTGAGTCATTGCCGCACCAGGAATATCTTCAACGCCTTCCATGAGTTCAATGAGCCATTCGTGGCGGTCTTCATGAGCGGGCGCAAATCCGACGCCGCAATTTCCCATCACGGCAGTTGTGACTCCGTGCCAACTGCTCGGCGTGAGCCATGGATCCCACGTGGCTTGTGCGTCGTAATGCGTATGAACGTCTACCCAGCCAGGCGTAAGCAACAAACCTTCAGCGTCAATGATCCGGTAAGTGTGAGCGGTGGGTGCTTTACCCGCGGGTGAAATTTGGCGAATGATGCCGTCTTCAAACGTGACATCAGCAGTAGTTTGTGGCGATCCACTACCGTCAACTAGCTGTGCGTTACGAATAACAGTTTTCTTGCCGGATTGCTCAGCGAGGCTCATGTGGCAAGTGTACTTGGCTTCTGTTTAAGGGTTAGTTGGCAACGCTACTTCTTTTCAGAATGAGAAATGCCCCAATGCGATCACACTGGGGCATTTCCTAATACGGTCTCGTCAGTCCAAGAATTAATCATAGAGGAAAACAACAGGGGCGCAACCTCTCGGTTGCGCCCCTGACTACTTGGCCTATCCTGCCTCGTCAGTGCAGTGAAGCTGTGCACGAGCACCGCCGTTTGTTTTGTTGAGAGCCGACGAGCGGAATTGAACCGCTGCCTTTGGACTGACGAAACCAATGTGCTGCCACTACACCACACCGGCCTCGTATGTAATGTGTACCGAATAGTCCTGTTAGTGAAAAGAGGATTATGCGTTGAGAATAGAAATAACGGCACTATGTAAGGTGCCATTTGAGCTGACAGCGCTATTGGCATGCCAGTCTTGGATACCTGTTCGATCAGTGAGAGTGCCTCCGGCTGCATGAACGATGGGGATGAGTGCGGCAATGTCGTATGGCTCGAGGCCAATTGCGTCAACAGCAAGGTCAATGCTGCCATCAGCAACGAGCATGTGTTGCCAGAAATCTCCAAAGCCACGCTCTCGTTTAAGTTGCTGTTGTAAGCGGTGAATATTTTGTGATTTGCCGGCAGTATTCCAGGCAGAGTTGGGAGTCAGGCTGCCGTGTGCATCAAGCAAGTTATCGGTGGTGCTGACATGAATTGGTTGACCGTTACGAAATGCGCCAAGGTCGGTGCCGCCCCACCATCGAGCATGTAAGGCAGGTGCAGAAACGACGCCGAGAACTGGACCAAGATCGGCGTGCACGAGTGCGATAAGAGTTGCAAAAACTGGGACTCCACGAACAAAATTGCTGGTGCCATCGATCGGGTCGATGACCCATGTCCATTCTGAGTTGCCACCAGTTCCGTGTTCTTCTCCGTACCACGCATGTTGGGGGCGTGACTGCTTGATTGCGTTGACGATTGCGGTCTCGGTATTGCGATCAACTTCGGTGACTTCGGTGAGATTTTCTTTGAGGTCGACATTGAAAGTGCGATGTGTAAAGTGCGGCAGAGTAATGGCATCTGCAAGGTCGGCAAGACCAAGTGCAAAGTTCAGTTCAGATGAGAGGTCGTTGCTCATTATGAGTTCTTTAGGAGTTGTTGTGCAGTCTTGACGATGCCATCTGCATCAAGACCGAGTCGAGCAAGGATGACAGCAGGTTTTGCTTGGGGAATAAACTGTGTTGGAAGCCCGAGCACGGTGACACTGGCGTTGGTTTGTAGCGACGTAATTGCGTCTGCCATAGCAATACCGATGCCACCATCACGGATGCCGTCTTCAATCGTGATGACATGTGCATGCGTGGACGCATTTGTGATCATGGCGGGGTCAAGTGGTGCGCACGAACGGACATCCCAGACCGTTGCATTGATGTTGTTGTCGGCGAGTTGTTGGGCAGCAAGAAGTGCGGCACCTACCATTTTGCCAACTGCGAGAATGCATAATGAGCCGTCACCATTGCGCAATGTGCGGGCAAGAAGCCCAGAGCCAACATCGTGTTCATCAACTTGACGTGCTGCACCTTTTGGATAGCGAATGACAACTGGTCCGTCATTGGCCAGAGTCATTGCATCGTGAAACATTTGCTGGAGTTCTTGAACGCTTGATGGCGCCAATACGCGCATTCCCGGAACCTTTGAGAGTAAGGCCATGTCATAGACACCGTGGTGGCTCGGACCGTCGTCGCCTGTGATACCCGCACGATCCAGACAAAACACGACAGGCAAGCGATGCATCGCAACGTCGTAGACCACTTGATCCCAAGCGCGCGATAGGAAAGTGGAGTACAAAGCAACAACAGGACGAAGTCCGCCCATCGCCATGCCTGCTGCCATAGTGACTGCATGTTGTTCGGCGATCCCAACATCAATAAAACGTTGGGGGAATCGATCTTGAAAGTTCAACAACCCAGTGGGTCCTGGCATCGCAGCAGTGATGGCAACGATTCGCGAGTCGTTCTCTGCTGCTTTGACAATAGCGTCGGAAAAAGCCTGGGTGTATCCGGTAACGACACTTTTATTGGGACCCGTGACAGGATCAAAAATAGGTGCGTCATGCAGATTTTTTTCGTCGTCGTCTTCGGCTGGTGGATAACCGCGACCTTTTTGAGTGAGCACATGAACGACAATGGGGCCTTCATCTGAACGTTGCTGGGCAGCAAGCAGCGCAATTTCCAATGCAGCAACATCGTGACCATCGATCGGCCCGATATATCGAACTCCGAGTGCTTCGAAAAATGATGGTGGCTGCAAGAATTCGCGCACTGCCGCTTTGAAAGCCTCCATACCCTGTTCGGCTTGTTTTCCGACCATAGGGAGTTCACGCAAGAAGTTTTCAATTTTGCGCTGACGACGTACATAAACGGGATTGAGGCGGATGTTGGTGAGTGTTCGTGACAACTTTTTTGTGACGCGATCAGGCAAACGTGGCGTTCGACCAGTGGCGTCGGCTTCATTGATTGTGCCAACAGATGTCAGGTTAGAAATTGTTGGTGCATAACTACGACCATTGTCGTTGAGCACGATGATCACTCGACGCCCGCTGTGACCCAAGTTGTTGAGGGCCTCGTAGGCCATGCCACCTGTTATTGAACCGTCACCGATAACGGCAACGATGTGGCGATGAGTGCTTGTGCCGGCGTCGCGAGCAACTGCGAGACCGTGCGCATAACTCAAAACGGTGGAGGCATGACTGTTCTCAATAAAGTCGTGCTTGCTTTCTTCACGACTGGGGTATCCAGATAAGCCGCCGCCTTGGCGCAATTCGCTGAACGACCCACGTCGTCCGGTGACAATTTTATGAATGTAGGTCTGATGGCCCGTGTCCCACAAGATCGCATCGGTTGGACTCTCAAAGATGCGGTGCAGTGCAAGAGTGAGTTCAACAGCACCCAGATTGCTGCCGAGGTGGCCGCCTGTTTCGCTCACGGCAAGCACAATGAAGTCACGAATTTCTTCAGCAAGTTGTTCGATCTCGGGGAGCGATAATCCGCGCAAGTCTGCTGGCTCAGCGATGTTGTCAAGTAATGCCATGAAGAACTAAAGGCTATCGTTGGTCACCTAGCCCGAGGGATGGCGCTGTTGAATCTCGGCAAATAGAGCATCAAGGCGGCGCTGGTTCCAGTAGTGCAGGCGAGCACCCAGGGCAAATCCGAGCCCTAAGACGACGAGACCTCCGACACCGTCTATCCAATAATGATTTCCGGTGACGACAATGCAGAGCAAGGTGAGCGCTGGGTATAGCAGCACAGCGATACGTAGCCAACGTCGCCGAGCGAGTGGCCAGATGCCAAAGGCACACCAGCTTGCCCACCCAATGTGCAGGCTCGGCATGGCCGCATATTGATTGGAGAGTTTTGCGGCGCCACCAGAGTCAAAGTTCCATGGTCCTCCGAATTCTTTGAGTGTGTCGGAGAAACCAAAATTGCTGGCCTCGTTATAGGTACGAAGATCTGACGGGATGCATTGTCCACCGTGACCGACACCATTAAATGGACACGGTGCGTCAAGTAATCGGGGTGGCATGAGCGGAAACAGCGCAAATCCGATGAGTGCCAGGATTGTTGTGAGTACAAGAGCATTGCGAAAAAGTGGGAACACATCTTTTCGTCGACGATAAAGAACAATGAAGACACCAATAGTGACCGCGAAGTGAGCGGTTCCGTAATAGGCATTAAGAAATTGAATAAATATGCGATAGGGCAAGAACCACTGTTGAACCGTTTCTTCATGGAACAAGCCGATGACGCGCTCAAGGCGAATAATTTGCATCGCGTTATTAAAAGCATGTACTGGGATGTCTGAGCCATTGACGTAGGCGGATCCAAACATATTTCGAGTGGCGGTGTAGACGCCATAGATCGACAGAATGAGGACGACTTCTTTCCACCACTTTGTGATGTGCTGGCGTGGTTGGGCGTTGCCGACCCCAAGAGAAGAATTCATAGTCACTCGACACTTTAGAAGGTTCCACGGGTGGGGCTGTTGCCAGTGGTATTAGTAGGCTGATTGCCGTGACCATGACCGATCTTTCTCATGAAATTGATGCATCCATTCTTGCCAAAGTGCTTATTGCAGGGCGCGCTACTGGCGCTGACTTTGCTGAAATCTATATAGAGGACAAGCGGTCCACATCGGCAGGTCTAGATGACGGCAAGGTTGAACAGGTCACTAGTGGTCGAGATCGTGGCGCGGGCATTCGCGTGATTGCTGGCGACACGACCGGCTTTGCGCACACGGCAGATTTATCAGAGTCGGGTTTGCTCGCAGCCGCCGCCGCCGCAGCCGCAGCCGCTTCACAGGGAGGAGGAGGTGTGAACACAGTCGCCTTTGCTCCGATGACGCGACAAAGTGTCAATAGTGTGCGAATTGTGCCAAGCAGTGTTGCTAAAAGTCGCAAAGTTGAGTTGTTGATGCAAGCAAATGACGCAGCGCGCTCAATTGATGGAGCCATTGTGCAGGTGTCAGCCGGTTATGCCGACAGCATGAAGCGCATCTTGGTTGCAAATAGTGATGGAGTGTTTGCAACTGACGAGCAAGTGCGCACGATTTTTAGAATCAGTGCTGTCGCCAATGGCGACTCCGGAATGCAAACCGGATATGAATCACTCGGACACACAATGGGTTTTGAAATGTTTGACGACAATGACGTCGCTGAACTAGCGATTCGTGCTGCGCGACAAGCCATCGTCAAACTGCGCGCGCGGCCAGCACCGTCTGGCGCTGTGCCCGTCGTTATTAAGTGTGGTTCAGGAGGTGTGTTGTTTCATGAAGCATGTGGACATGGTCTTGAAGCAGATCTTGTGGCAAAGGGAGCCAGTGTGTACAAAGATCGTCGCGGCGAGTTGGTGGCGTCACCGCTTGTCACATTGGTCGATGACGGAACCATGACTGCAGAATGGGGCGCGATCGGAATCGATGATGAAGGTCATGTCAGCAAACGCAATGTCTTGATCGAAAATGGAGTGTTGACAGAATATATGTGGGACTACATTCGGGCCCGCAATGAGAATCGACCACAAACCGGAAACGGTCGTCGCCAGTCATACTCGCATCTTCCGATGGTGCGCATGACGAATACTTTTGTGCTTAACGGAACCCAAGATCCAGAAGACATTATTAAGAACACTCCTAGTGGTGTCTATGTCGCCAAACTTGGCGGCGGAAGTGTTGACACTGCGAGCGGAGATTTTGTGTTTGGAATGACCGAGGCGTATCTCATTGAGAACGGAGAAATCACTGAGCCATTGCGCGAAGGAAACCTCATCGGCAACGGACCCCAAGTGCTGCAAGACATTGATTTGTTGGGTAACGACTTTGCAATGGGTGGCCCCGGAACCTGCGGTAAAGACGGTCAAGGAGTGCCAGTGGGTGACGGTCAGCCAACTCTGCGAGTGAAGTCTTTGACGATTGGTGGTACTGCAGCATGAGCGGATCTTCGCTCGACAGCGAACTGCAACTCGTTGCTGATCGAATTGTTGCACAAGCCAAAAAAGGCGAGCAGATTGAGGCCTATGTATCCCGCGGCCAAGAAACAGAAGTCCGCGTCTATGAAGGCAACGTTGAGCATTTTGTTTCAGCACAAAGCCAGGGAATCAATGTTCGCGTCATCAGTAATGGCCGAACCGGAACGTCGTATGCCGGAACACTTGACGAATCGGCATTGGCAGAAGTACTGGCCGAGGCACGCGAAAACGCAGAACTCGGATCCGTCGATGAGTGGGCAGGGTTGGCAGAGCCAGACGGTGTTGCAGTTGTCGAACAAGAGCTGTGGAACGAAAAACTTGACTCATATCCGACGGCACGCAAGATAGAACTCACAAAAGAACTTGAACGTTTGACATTGGGCATAGACCCCCGTGTGCGCATTGACTCTGCTGATTACAGCGATGCATCAATAGAGTCTGCGTTTGCTACTACTAAAGGAATTCGGGTGAGTGGTCGCGAGAACGGTTGCTACACATCTGTCAGCACGCTTGCCGATGACAACGGAGAAACGCAAACTGGTTGGGGTTTCGCAGTCGGTAAGTATCCGGATGAATTTGATCTAAGCAAAGCGGCTCGCGATGGCGTCGAGAGGGCAACTCGTTTACTCGGGGCAGTGAAGCCTGCGACAAAGCGCACGACCGTTGTGTTGGATCCATTTGTGACAGCAAGTTTTTTGAGCATCATTGGCTCAACGCTTAATGGCGAAGCGGTGTCAAAGGGAAGAAGTATTTTTGCCAATCGATTAGGTGAGGCAGTGGCATCACCAGTGTTCACGCTGATCGATGATCCCACCGATTCGCGCGCCTATAGCGCCACCGACATTGACGGAGAAGGTTTGGCTGCTCGACGCAATGTGTTGATGCAGGATGGCGTGTTGCAGATGTTTATACATTCGTCGTACAGTGCTCGTCGCGCCCAGACAGTGAGCACCGGTAATGCAATTCGCGGCAGCGGAACACCTGGTGTTGGGTGTCTGGCATTACAGGTTGGACTAGGTACAAAGTCTCAGCAAGAACTTATCGCTGAAATAGATGATGGCGTGTTGATTCAGAGCGTGCAAGGAATCCATAGCGGTGTAAACGCGATCTCAGGAGATTTTTCTACCGGTGCATCAGGTCTGATGATCCGTAACGGCGCTACTGCAGAGCCGGTGCGTGAGTTCACGATTGCATCTACGTTGCAGCGCATGCTGTTAGACATTGTTGCCGTCGGCGCAGATATCGATTGGCTGCCGATGAGTTCTGTCGGAGTGAGTTAGGTGATTAATGACATCACAATGAGCGGGGTATAACAAGATGTCTCTCTTACATGCCATTGTGCTGGGCATTGTGCAGGGGCTGTCAGAGTTCTTGCCTATTTCTTCAAGTGGTCACCTCGTGCTGGTGCCGTGGCTTTTTGGCTGGCACGACTTCTCTGATGTTGCGGTAAAAAAAGCATTTGACGTGGCGTTGCACATGGGGACACTGGTCGCAGTGGTCGGGTATTTTTGGCGAGATCTGTCGCTCTATGTCGGCGATGGAACGCGCTATGCGCTGCGACGCAAACAAGACCCAACTGTGCATGGACGAATGGCCTGGATGTTTTTATTAGCCACAATTCCTGCGGCAGCAGCCGGAGCGTTGCTCGATACATGGATCGATGACACGCTTGGAAAGCCCTGGCTGATCGGTGTGTCTTTGATTGTCTTTGGGCTCCTGTTGGCGTGGGCTGACACGCTTGACGGTAAACGCCACGAAGACACGTTCAGTCGACGTGATGCTTGGCGAGTCGGAATTGCTCAGGCATTAGCCTTGAATCCGGGGACATCGCGCTCAGGTATCACAATGACTGCAGCGAGGACTGCTGGGTTTTCTCGCACCGCTGCTGCGCGAATCTCATTTGTCATGAGCGTGCCAGTAATTAGTGGTGCCGTGGTGTTGAAGCTTGCCAAGTTGGCACAAGACGGTGTGCCTGATGGATTTGTTACACCGATGATTGTGGGGGTGGTTGCTGCGGCAGTGTCTGGTTGGTTAGCCATCGCAACATTAATGAAAGTCGTGAGCACGCGCAGTCTGAAACCATTTGTTCTGTATCGAATAGCCGCAGGAATTGCCGTGCTGTTAATCACCGCAAGCACCTGGCGATAAAAGTGAGTTAACCAGACGCGACGAGTGATACATCACCGTTGTTTATGGCGGCGGCGACAATGGCAGCAAGATCTGCCGGAACAGCAATCTCAACACCGCGTTCACGCGTTGCAGGGGTCATCACACGTGCATCAGCAGCAACAACTAGTCCAGCGGTGACTACGTCAACAATGTCACCAATCGCAAGTTCAGGAATAATGATGTCGGCCGGAAATGCAACAATTCGCCAACCATTTGGCAAAGCGGTGTTGGCGTTGCTTACAAGATCGAGAGCAGTGATAATAGATGACGCTAAAAGTTGCCGAGATGTTGTCATTCCGACAAGCAATGTGGTCACGGCTCCGCGAGCAATAAATTGTTGAGGTGCTTGCACGCTTGCGGTGTTTGCTTCAGTGAGTGTGGTGCCAGAGACAAGGTCCGAAGTGGCGATGAGCACAAGTGACGATGCACCCCAGCGTGCGTGCTCGGCACGGGAATTACTTGTTGCCCCAAAGATGGCGAAGACTGCGAGCGTTGACAGCATGGCAGTTGCAACTAGTTGCCAACGGCGATGCGATTCGACTGCAGAGATCACTCTGTCGAGAAGTGTGCTGATGTGAAGTTTGGGAGTCCATGCCATGCTCGCAATGTGTGCGAGCAAGACCAATGATGGTTCTGATTAGTCAGATGACGTACTTGGTTTTGAAGTACTCGGTGTTGGTGTAGTTGGTTTTGATGTACTCGGCGCTGGCGTTGGCGCAGCAGTGCCTGAATCAGATTTGGTTGGCTCAGATTTTGTTGTCTCAGATTTACTTGACTCAGTAGACGGCGTGTTTCCGGGCGGTGTCGTGGACGACGTGCTTTTTGAACTATCGGTCTTGTAGAAGCCTCCACCCTTAAATGTGATTCCGACTGGAGTAAAAACCTTCTTGACGGGACGCAGAGATCCATCGCTCGGGTGAGGTGCTTGGGTGAGGGGGTCCTCGGTGAAGGCCTGGTATACCTCGATGGTTTCGCCAGAATCAATGAATTTATATACGTAGGTAGGCAAGAGAGGTCTCCGTAGATTCTTGGGGGTACAGGGGTTAAATCGTATCCGAGTAAGGTCTCTGTTTGTGAAAGCTCGTTTTGCCGTGATTCCAGCGGCTGGCAAGGGGACTCGGTTTTTACCCGTCACCAAGGCTGTGCCTAAGGAGCTTTTGCCAATTATTGATGTGCCGGCATTGCAACTTGTGATGGATGAAGCAATTGCCGGAGGCGCCGAACACATTGTGGTGGTGTCCAGTCAAGCCAAGCCAGGCATCGAGGCGTACGTGCGCCCAGACGCCGAAATTGTGCAACGAGTTCGGGCAAGTGGACGAGAAGACCTTGCTGATCGATTGGCGCGTATCGGATCTGATGTGCAAGTCAGCGTGGTGTATCAAGACGAACCACGAGGTCTCGGACATGCGGTGGGTTGCGCGCGCAGTGTTGTGGCAGATGAACCATTCGCGGTGTTGTTGCCTGACGAGATCATGGGAGATGCGCGTTTGATTACCCAATTGTCACAGTCAGTGCATGACACCGGAGTGAGTGCCGTCGGACTCATGCGAGTGCCGCGAGATCAAGTGAGTGCATACGGAGTAATTACACCGCGTGAAGGTGATTCTGGACCAGGACCATTTGGCATTATCGACGTTGTCGAAAAACCGCGCGAGCAAGACGCACCGAGCAACTTAATTATTATCGGTCGCTATGTATTGACGCCTGATGTATTTGATCATCTAGATGCACTTGTACCAAGCGCCAACGGAGAACTGCAATTGACCGATGCGTTGCGTGAACAAGCGATGTTGTCTCCGTTGACCGGAATCATGAACAAGAGTGCGCGATACGACACCGGAACACCTCAGGGTTGGTTGACCGCCGTAATTGATATTGCACTTCAGCGTGGTGATGTCGGTCCATCACTTGAAGCATGGCTGCGAGAGCGATTGTCCTGATTAGGGATTGTGAGTAATGCGTCGGTACGCATTTGGTTCGTCGATCACAAAACCGAACTCATCCACTGTGACGTCTACGTTTGTGTTTTGCACGAGAGATGTGTAGTTCCACGTGTCGTGCCCGGTGCGGGTGTAACGATGCGGATGAGTGACCACGCCGAGAGTGTCGACATCAATCGCCATGACTGGTAAATCAATCGTGTGACCAACGTGTAACGGTGTGCGATGAATAATGATGCTGTTCGTAAATGGTGAGCCCGCAATGTCAATATCAATACACCCGTCAAGGTCTGGGCGGTGCGCCCCATTGATTTCTCCCCATCGGCCATGAGTGTCGGTGCCAAGCCATAGGTCTGGCTCGTCCAAGTCTCGAAACAACAGCACCTGTTGCACTACCCACAAAGCAGACAACCGCAAAACTAAGACGGCATTGTCCTGCTCTAGCGTGGTCTCTGCGGTCCAAGCCTCGTTTTCCCAGCGCAAATTGACAGTGCTCGCTGCTCGATGATCCCATGTGCTCCATGCGGCGTGGTGGCCGCTGGCGGGGAGCGCGAGGTAATTGGTCATCGCTCTAGCCTGTCACTTTTGATGGCCCGGTCATGTTGTCTTGCTATGTCTGGCGGTACCGTCCACATCATGATTTCTCTGCGCAACGCCCGCGACGCCGTGTGGCAACAGATGTCTGTCTTGCCAGTTGTTGAGGTTTCGTTTGCCGATGCGTATGGCTGTGTGTTGGCTTGTGATGTCATCGCCGCTGAGAACGTCCCGCCTTTTGCAAACACCGCCGTTGATGGTTATGCGGTTCGTGCCGCAGATGTTCAACATGTTCCGTGCGAGTTGCGTGTGATCGGAGAACTGGCAGCGGGCGCAGCACCAACAATTGCAGTAGGTGCAGGTGAGGCGATTCGCATCATGACGGGGGCTCCTATCCCGGCGGGTGCTGACGCGATTGTCATGGTCGAAGACACAGAGCGTGTGGGTGCATCACACGTGCGCATCGCAGCGTCTGTGCCCAGTGGTGCGGCGATTCGTGCAGCAGGATCTGACGTGACGGTTGGGGACCGAGTGTTTGTCGCAGGCACTGTGATCAATGCTGTGGCAGTTGGCGTGTTGTCAAGTGTTAATGCCCGAGAAGTACAGGTGTATCGCCGTGCCGTTGTCGGAGTTTTGTCAACAGGGGACGAACTCGTTGATGACGGATCAGTTCTAAAGATGGGACAGATTCGCGAGAGCAATCGCACGATGCTTGTGCGCATGGTGCAAGAAGCCGGAGCAACAGCAGTTGATCTTGGCATTATTAAAGATGACGAAGAGTTGCTTGAACATACACTGCGTGATGCTGCGACTCGAGTTGATGCAATCGTCACGAGTGGCGGTGTCAGCATGGGTGACTATGACGTTGTAAAGATTGTGTTGTCTCGCATTGCCAATATGGAGTGGATGCAAATCGCGATGAAGCCTGCTAAGCCTTTTGCATTTGGTGTATTAACGCACAACGGTCGCTCTGTTCCGGTCTTTGGTTTGCCCGGTAACCCAGTGTCATCCATGGTGAGTTTTGAGTTACTGGCGCGACCAGCGATACGCATGATGTGCGGTCATGGTGCAGGCGCACATCGCCAAAGAGTGCGAGTGGTCGTAGACGAGGCAATGAGTCGCAAGCGCGACTCCAAGGTGCATTTTGATCGAGTCTTTGCGCAGTGGGGCCCAGACGGCAGAGTTCATGTGTCGCGCAGTGGGGCGCAGGGAAGCCACCAATTGGCAGCCTCATCAATGGCAAATGCTTTGCTCGAAATACCAGATGGTGAGGGCATAGCTGCAGGCCAAGACGCATGGGCATTACTGATCGGACCAGTGTTGGCGTCTGCGTCTAACGACGATGCGAGTGTCTAGGCTGACGTTGTGGAATTAGTTGACCCTTTTGGGCGAACCGTGCGCGACTTGCGAATCTCGGTCACCGACCGTTGCAATTTCCGCTGCACGTATTGCATGCCGGCAGAAGGCATGGTCTGGTTAGATCGCAGCGAGATTCTGAGTTTTGAAGAGATCGAGCGAGTCGCTCGAATTTGTGTTGAGCATTTTGAAGTCGACAGTTTGCGTCTTACTGGCGGAGAGCCAACCGTTCGGGCGCATCTCACGGTGTTGATTGACAAATTGTCCAAACTGCGAGTACCGACAACAGCATCATCTGAGTTTGCGGGTAAACAGCCTGATATCGCACTCACCACAAATGCGTCAACGTTGCGCAACATTGCCTACGAACTCAAAGCGGCCGGCCTCAGTCGTATCAATGTCAGCCTTGACTCGTTGCATCGTGAGCGATTCGAACAAATGACACGACGAGACGAATTAGAAAATGTGCTCGAAGGCATCAAAGTCGCCCAAGACGCCGGATTCTCACCTGTCAAACTGAACGCCGTTATCGAACGCGGAATGAATGACGACGAGATCGTGTCCCTTGCCGCTTTTGGTCGCGACACAGGAGTAGAAGTGCGATTCATTGAGTTCATGCCACTCGACGCAAGTGAAGAATGGGGCATGAAAAAAGTTGTTAGTCAAGACGAGATCGTGGCTGCAATCAGCGCGGTGTACCCACTCGAACAGATGTCGGCACGTGGTGCTGCCCCCGCGGACAGATGGCGTTATCTTGATGGCCGCGGAGTTGTCGGCGTCATCCCCTCAGTGACAAAGCCGTTCTGTGCTGATTGTGACCGTGTGCGTATTACTGCTGACGGTCAGTTTCGAACATGTCTATTTTCGACGACTGAGTTTGATGTTCGCGCAGTTTTACGCAACGGCGGAACCGACGACGATATCGCCACGTTGATTCGCCATGCTGTCGGAACAAAGTGGGCAGGACATCAGATAGGTCACGTGAACTTCATCCGTCCAAAGCGCAGTATGAGCCAAATCGGCGGATAACGATGTCAAGCGATATCGAGATACATGTCGCTGCGGGTGTTGCGACGCTCCTGCTCAACAGACCTAAAAAGCGAAACGCCATCACATTTGAGATGTGGCAAGAACTCGGAGATGTGCTGACCGAACTTGCCGATCAATCCAGCGTGCGCATATTGGTCGTGCGTGGTGCTGGTGAACACTTCTGTGCGGGCGCCGATATCTCAGGACTATCGGGTGGCATCGGTGGCGATTATGGCAAAGTGAATTGGCGAGCCGAAGAAGCGTTAGCAAATTTTCCAGGACCAACGATTGCCTATATTCAAGGAAACTGTGTTGGCGGAGGAGTCAGCATCGCAACTGCCTGCGATATTCGGATGTGCGACATGACGGCCCAGTTCGGAATCACGCCGGCAAAATTAGGCATCGTGTATCCATCAAATGCGCTGACGCGAATTGTGCAGTTGGTCGGACCATCCAACACCAAGCACTTGATGTTTACTGCCGAACTCATTGATGCCATGGCCGCGAGCCGTATCGGTCTCGTTGATGAAGTACATGACTCTGCCGCGATGGGGACTCGACTTGACGAATTAGTCGCCCAATTATTGGAGCGCTCTGAACTCACCCAAGTGGCGACGAAGCAAATGATCGCCCAGATCATGGCTCATGGTTCAGTTCTGGAATCAACGCAAACGGCATGGGAAGAACAAGTCAATACATCTGGAGAATTAGCCCAGGGGCTCGAAGCCTTTGCTACCCGTCGTGCGCCCATTTTCCCGTGGCGTCGGTCAATTTCGGCAAGTACGCTGAAGCCATGACGGACAACACGTTTAATCATCTTGACCAAAACGGTCACGCCCACATGGTCGACGTGACTCCTAAACAGTCAACCCATCGTCGAGCAGTAGCGCGCTGCAAAGTGATGATGCGTCCTGGCACTGTGCAGGCAGTTGCCAATCGCGAAATGAAAAAGGGTGACGTTTTGGCGGTGGCTCGGGTGGCAGGGATCCAAGCTGCCAAGCGCACGAGCGACATGATTCCTCTTTGTCATCCGCTCATGATTAGCGCTGTCTCTGTGAACTTTGAAATGGGAGAAGATTTTATTGCCATTGAGACATGTGTCGAAGCTGTCGATCGAACGGGTGTTGAAATGGAGGCACTGCACGCGTGTTCAACGGCAGCGTTAACGGTGTATGACATGTGCAAGAGCGCTGACCGTGAGATGACGATCGCGGATTTGACCTTGTGGGAGAAATCGGGTGGTCGTTCGGGCAATTATCAGCGTGTGGGCAAGATTTCCTGATTTCATTAGTTGCAGGACAAAACCCTTACAAACATTAGGCTTTCGTATCCACAGGCTGTGGAAAAGTAGCCGCATCGGGGCGAGGTCGTCGCCTTTTGAGGCTTTTTATTGTAAGGTAAGGGGGTCGTATGAGCATGTTAATTCTCTTGATTGTGGGCGCTGCCTGGTTGGCTGTGCTTTTGCCTCCGCTGTTTCGTTCACGCATTGACTCCCGTCCTGTGTCGTCCGTGTCGGATTTTCGCCGTCAGTTGTACACCTTGCAGCGCACCCAGGCGCCGATGCGTGCTCAAGCTCCACTGCGGGCAATGAGTCGTCCATTGGCCCCAACGCCTGCACACCTGCGACCAATCATGCGCGCAGGACGCGCACTCCAAGGTCCGTCGGATTCGCCTGAAATTGCCTACATGTCGGCTGGAGCGATCATTCGTCGCCGTCGCACAAATGTGCTCTACGCGCTGATCGGATGCAATGGTGTGTCGTTGTTTTTAGCCTTCACAACCGGCACTACGTCGATGATTTGGTTTTTTGCGGTGGCAGTTGTGTCACTCGTGGGCTATTGCTACATGCTGGTGCAGATCCGTTCTGCAGCCGCGGTGCGTCGTTATCAAGACTCTCGCCGCCATCGCGCAGCCTGATTTACCCAAAGAGTTTCCTGACCAACACCCCTGCAAATAATGCATTACTGTGAGCATGTGGTCGAGACGGTGATAGTCAAATCAAGACAGAGCAAAACATTGCTCGGAGCCGCGATAGTGAGCATGCTCGTAATAGTTGGTTGCGGATCGAAATCATCGTCACCAGACACCACTCGAGTCAAGAACTCAGCGTTCACCACCACGACAGTTGTAGACGACGGTACTCAGACCACCACAACAGTTGCCGACGATGGCAACGAGACCACCACGACAGTTGTAGACGACGGTACTCAGACCACCACAACAGTTGCCGACGATGGCAACGAGACCACCACAACTCTGGCCCCAATGGCGTATGCAATCGGAGACAAGGGTCCTGCTGGCGGCGTGATCTTTTTTGCTGATACAGAAGATGAGTTTGCGGCGTTTGACTTTTTAGAAGTGGCCCCTGCTGGATGGTCTGGCGAAAAATCTGACCCCACAGCGTCGTGGTGTGATGATTTAGGAAAAGAACTCACGGGAGCAGGCGCAACTGAGATCGGAACTGGGCAGAGCAATACAAAAGTCCTTGAAAAATCTGGACCCACATGTGGGGCAAAGAGTGCCGGCCAACTTGCGCTGGCCTACAACGGAGGAAAAAAAGACGATTGGTTCTTGCCTTCAAAAGGCGAGCTAGATCTGTTGTACGCAAATGCCAAGTTGCTCAAAGTGAGCGAGCTCAATGATGCTGTCTACTGGAGTTCGTCGTCAAGCAACGAATTTCGAGCATGGGGTCAGTTGTTTACCTCTGGCATTGCCGGAACCAACTTTAGAACGTCTTCGTTTGCAGTGCGACCTATTCGCTCATTCAAATAGCAATCGCTTGATCTCATGATGGCGGGCTGGGGACCTATCAGTTGCTGGGACTAGCCTAAGAAACATAGTTTCGGGGCTGTAGCTCAGTTGGCAGAGCGCTACGTTCGCAATGTAGAGGTCAGGGGTTCAATTCCCCTCAGCTCCACTCGTTACACACAAGGGAGCACACTGTTATGGCATTAACTTTTGATCAGGCCGTCAAGGTCGTCTACGAACCAGGAACACGTCTTGAACTCACCACCGCGACTGTTCGCGGCGTGGACATGCAAGTGTTCAAAAATACACCGCAACACTTGGGTCAATTATTTGATGCAGCACGGGGATACGGAGACAGAACCTTCATCGTGTACGAGGGCGAGACATGGACGTTCGCAAAGGTCATGGAACAGGTAGATGCGTTGTCACATGCACTAGTGCATGTGTATGGAGTAAAAAAAGGTGACCGTGTTGCGGTGTCAATGCGTAATTATCCGGAATGGATTGTGTCATTTGCCGCCATTATTTCTGTTGGGGCGATTTCTGTGTCGATGAATTCATGGTGGACCGAAGACGAGATCGATTTTGCATTGGGGGATTGCGGTGCAGTTGTGCTCATTGCCGATCAGCAGCGTCTTGATCTGGCGCACAAGAGTTGCCGTACTCGTGGCGTCAAGATGCTCTTGGTGCGTGCAGAGCGCGAAGTTGGACCTGATGTTGATGAGTGGGACAAGGTTTTGACAATCGGAGTGGCCCACCCTGGAGCCGACATAGACCTCGATGATGACGCCACGATTTTGTACACATCGGGCACAACGGGTCACCCCAAAGGAGCAGTGTCAACGCACCGTGCTGTGATCAGTGCGCTTTTGGCATTTTCGGCACGCGGTGCAGTCGACGCTTTGCGCGTTGATAATGCACCAACCGAAGATTTGCCGATGTCATTTATTCTGATTGTGCCGTTGTTCCATGTCACAGGTTGCGTGGCGGTCATGCTGGGCTGCTTTGTGGCTGGCTTGAAACTCGTAATCATGTACAAGTGGGATCCCGAAAAAGCGCTACAGATTATTCAAGACGAACAGATCACTGCGTTTATCGGTGTTCCGACTCAAAGTTGGGATTTGGTGAATCATCCGCGATTCGCGGAGTTTGATACATCGTCGTTGCGTGCTGTCGGTGGAGGCGGTGCGCCTGCCCCAGCATCTCTTGTGGCAAAAGTTTCAAACAGTGTGAAAAGCGGTAGCCCTCAATTGGGATACGGCATGACAGAGACGAACGCCTTTGGTCCCGGAAATCGTGGCCAGGATTATCTTGATCGACCAACGAGTACTGGTCGTTGGGTGCCTCCAATGAAAGTAGAAGTGCGAGACGAAGATGGACGCACATTGCCTGTGGGCGAGCGCGGTGAAATTTGGTTCTTTGGCCCGATGCTGATTCGTGGTTACTGGAACAGGCCAGACGCCACGGCAGAAACAATTGTTGATGGTTGGCTGCGTTCGGGAGACGCGGGTCGCATTGATGCTGAAGGCTTCGTGTTTGTAGAAGACCGAATCAAGGACATGATCTTGCGCGGCGGTGAGAATATTTTTTGTGCCGAGATAGAAGGCGCAATCTATGAGCATCCTGGCGTGCATGAGGTCGCTGTTTTTGGAGTGCCCCATGAGCGACTTGGTGAAGAAGTTGCCGTGGCGATTTGGCCTAACGAAGGTGCAGTTTTTAGCGCAACAGATGTCTGGAAGTTGCTTGATGGCAAGATTGCGTCATACAAAGTTCCGACCCATGTGGTGATCATGAACGAAGCCTTGCCTCGAAACGCAGCAGGCAAGTTCTTAAAACGTGAGCTTGCACAGTTGGTCACCAAAGGAGCACTGAAAGCTGTCTCTCGCTGACTACTGCTCTTCGGGTGGGCGAATATTTCTGAACTGCCAGAGCAGTAACAGGTCATAGATTATTTTGAATGTGGCACAAATCAAAAATGGCCACGCAAAATGTGACTTATCGAGCATCCATCCTGCGGCAATAGGCGGAAGCGCAGACGCCAAACTGCGCGGAACGTTTGTGATGCTTGCAGCTGCTGCACGCTCCGATGGCTGGACGACGGCCATGACATAACTGGTGCGAACAGGTACATCCATTTGCGAAAGAAGACCTCGCAAAATGAATAATGCCATTGCCCACCAGACAGTAGGCATAAAAGCGACACCAATTAATAAGACGCTGGCGGGAATGTGCGTAAAAACCATTGTGCGCACAAGGCCAATTCTTTGAGAAATACGCACAGCAATGAGCGACGAGATGGCAGACAACACACCTGTTGCAAAAAAGATAACCCCAAGAGTCGAACTTGAGAGATCAAACCGTTGGTATACCCACAGCGCAAAAATTGCCTGAGTAGCGAATCCACCACCCAAAGAGTCAAGGCTAAACAAGGCAGCCAGTTTGAGCACAATGTGTCGTGAGCTTGGGCTGAGTGCGCGGTCAGTCTTGGTGACAACATGACGAGACGCAGTTGAAAGCCGCGAATATAAAATCAGCAGGGCAAACCCTGATATTCCATACATGATGAAGGTTGTCCGATGACCAAATTGGGCACTGTGTCCAGTGCGTTCTGCGATCCAAATTGGGATGCCGGCACACAGCGCGCCGACAGCGCCAACAAGTGAGCCGACCAGGTTGTATGTGGCAAACATTGCGGTGCGATCTGAGTTTGTGATTGATGCAGAAAGAAGTGATTGTTCAAGGGGGAGAAATGGACTGACGTCGCCGGCGCTCGGATTCATGGTGCCAATTGCGGCAATAATCACGAGCAAGAGAAATGGCGAACTGAGGCCAAAACAGATTCCGGTCGAGATCATGACAAACGTTGAGATAAACAAGAGTCGCGAGGGTGTAAAGCGGTGCGCCCAATAGCCCGTGGCCAGTGTGAGGGCACTCGAGCCTAATAATGACGAGGCGATGATGAATCCAATACGGACGCCGCTAAACCCGAGTTGTAATAAAAATGCGGGCAAGATGACATAGACCGTTCCATCGACAAATGCGCGTATTCCACGAGTGGCAAGAAGAAGTCGCGCATCCCGTGTCGCGCTAGCGGGGAGCAGTGACATGGACACAGATTAGCCCGAGAGACGGTGAGAACTCCTGTCTGCTTGCTACGGTACTTAGCCGTGCCTACAAACTTTCTTTCGATTCCAGCGATACATGGTCTAAAAAATTCCGAGCGTATTCAGCATCATGTTGTCGGAATCGGTAACGCTCTCGTTGATGTTATTGCCCGAGTAGACGATGCATTTTTGGTGGAGCATGGTTTGTCAAAGGGTGCGATGGCTCTTGTAGATGCCGATCAGGCGATTGCAATGTATGAATCAATTGGTACTGGAGTTCAAACAAGTGGTGGTTCTGCCGCCAACACGATTGCCGGAATCGCAAGTCTTGGTGGCAGCGTCGCTTTCATCGGAAAAGTGGCAAGCGATGCAGTCGGAGATATTTTTGCGCGAGATATGCAAGAAATTGGCGTGCAGTTTCATAGTGGGGCTGCGGACGAAACACTTCCGACAGGCCGATGCATCATTGCAGTTACTCCAGATGCACAACGAACGATGAACACGTTTTTGGGAATCTCAACAATGCTCAACATTGATGATGTTGATGCTGCGGTCATTGAATCTGCAGCCGTGCTGTATATGGAAGGGTATCTTTTTGATCGAGACGAGGCCAAGCAAGCATTTCGGCGGGCTGCTGCAATGGCACACAAATATGGCCGTGTTGTGTCGTTGACATTGAGTGATGCATTTTGTGTTGACCGACATCGTGCTGATTTTCGATCACTTGTTGCAGATGAAATCGACGTGCTCTTTGCAAACGAGGCAGAACTACTGTCGCTCTATCAAGTTGATTCATTTGAGCAGGCCATTGGACAATTACGCCAAGAGTGCCAAGTAGCAGTCATCACTCGTTCAGAAAAAGGTGCAGTCATCGTCACAAGAGACCATGAATATGTTGTTGACGCCATCGCGGTGCCCGATGTCGTGGACACCACGGGGGCTGGTGATTTGTTTGCCGCGGGCTTCCTGTATGGATATACAAGTGGTTATGCCCTAGAAACATGTGGTCGAATAGGTGCCATTGCTGCGGCAGAAGTGATTTCCCATGTGGGCCCGCGTCCATTAGTGCCACTTCGAAGTCTGCTCCCCGCTGATTTGCAATAGCCGTCCTCTACGCTAGACGACATGGAACTGACTGTCCTTGGAAACACTGTTCGTTATCCGATTGAGCACGTCGAAGTTTTTCCAGCACCCGATCATGTGACGCTCGTGCGCTTCACGACCGATGAACTGTCGTCAATGTGTCCCGTGACCTCACAACCCGATGTGTCGCATTTGGTGATTGAGTACACGCCGGGCGAGTGGTGTATTGAATCCAAATCACTCAAGTTGTATCTGTGGGGATTCCGCGATCGCGCTGTATTCGCCGAGGCTCTCGCGGCCGAGATTGCCAATGAAATCATGATCACAGCGCAAGCAGAATCGGTCATCGTGAAACTCACGCAGCGACCTCGAGGTGGCATCGAAGTCCATGCTCAAGCAGAACGCAAACGCTAACGCTAACGCTAACGCTTATTGAGTTCGACCACGCTCCATAATGCGAGCGCGCCGTTGCGCAACAATCTCAGGATCAAATGTTGCTTTTCGCCATGCCTTGGCATCAGTTGCTTCGGTTGCCCATTGATCAGTCTGAGCATTATTAGATGCATACGTTCGGCGAATCTGTCGAACTCCATCTTGTTCGTTGCCAATGATGTCCTTGGCAATTTTGCGAGTGAAAGACATCAGT
>Ga0214919_10002764_pt1 | contig 27180 bp, 36 predicted proteins | sample LL1503_MetaG_FD_177994 | JGI IMG/M metagenome (GOLD analysis project Ga0214919, IMG submission 177994) | Freshwater microbial communities from Lake Lanier, Atlanta, Georgia, United States - LL-1503 | ecosystem: Environmental > Aquatic > Freshwater > Lake | place: USA: Georgia | collected...
CACCCATACCAGTAATCTTGCTGGTACCCATAGCAATAGCACCAGACATAGTGCCACCAGTTTTAGCCAACTTAGCATCTAACTGTGTTTGAATTGCTGATGTTACTCCGTCAACATACCCAATCTCAGCAGATGATACTGTAGAAGATATACCAAGTTTAGTCCAGTCAATAGCAGCAGATGCGCTAATGTCAGCATTAACAATAGTGCCATCTACAATATCTGCAGAGGTAATAGTTCCGTTAAGGTTTAACTTGCTGTAAGCAATGGCTGCAGATGCATTAACATCTGCGTTAAGAATAGTTCCATCAAGCAACATTGTGCTAGTTACTGTGCCAGTATCGCTAGTCTTTACCAAGGTAGCACTTGATGGAATTGTAGTTCCATTGATGCTAGTGGCTGTAGCCACACCAAGTACGGGTGTTACAAGAGTAGGGCTAGTAGCAAATACTGCTGCACCAGAACCAGTTTCATCTGTAAGGGCAGAGGCTAAGTTAGCACTAGATGGTGTAGCAAGGAAAGTGGCTATGCCAGTACCAAGACCAGCCACACCAGTTGAGATAGGTAAGCCTGTAGCATTAGTAAGTGTTGCCGAAGTTGGAGTTCCTAGCACTGGTGTTACCAATGTAGGAGAAGTTGAAAGGACTGTATTACCAGTACCAGTTGAAGTTACTACACCAGTACCACCATTGGCTACTGGCAATGTGCCAGTTACGCCTGTTGTTAATGGTAATCCAGTTGCGTTAGTTAGCACACCAGATGCAGGTGTACCCAAGGCTGGGGTAGTCATTGTTGGTGAAGTAAGAGTAGGGCTAGTTAAAGTCTTGTTAGTTAAAGTCTGTGTGTTAGTTGTACCAACTACTGCGCCAGTTACACCGTGTGCTGTAGTTGTATTTTCAGTGTGGTCATTAGCATCTTGCAAGTCACGACCAATAACCATATGTCGGACAATTGCACCAGCAGAGTGGGCTACACCAGTAGAGCCATCAATGCCTCTAGCAATAGTAAGCGTGTTACCTGATGCGTAGTTACTGACATCTACAATTTCTTCAAGGGCCGTATCAGGGTCAATGACAACTGTATATGTTTGACCTACTGCAGGTGTCTTACCACCCATTAGGTTAGCACCAGAACCTACAGTCATAGTTGTATCACCAGAGGTGATTCCGCTACTGAGTGTGGTCTGCTGGGCTCGGGATGAGTATTTTCTAGTTGTCATTTATCTGCCTATCAAAGGGAGTAGTGGACACGGATAGGATATTTGTCTTGCTGTTTCTTAATCTCTTCATTTAATCGTTGATTAAACAAAGCGTAAACTTGCTTAGTAAGTGATTGAGATGAACCATATGGACGTTTGGAATCTGTCTCATCTGCCTGTGGGCTAACCATTGACGCACGTGCTGGGTCAAGGTTAGACAACAGACGATAAGTAGCACCAAGAATAACTAGGTCTTTACAAGACTCTGGTAGTCCAGTAGTGTCTGTAAATATGTCAGCATTAGTAGAAAAAGAAGTTGGGTTAGTAGAATATACAACTTGAACAGTACGTCCTGAAGGGATGTAGTCATAGATAGATAAAGTCTGACCGCTAGTAAATGCAGTTGAGTTAGCGTTGCCATCAAAACGATAGTTACGAAGTGGTATCCATTCTTTACTTGCACCTAATGCTTGATATGCAGCAGCAAGAATAGAACGAATATTTAACGTAGTACCAGTAGCAGGCAATCTAAAGGCTGAGACTGCAGAGTTAGATGTAATAGTAGTTGTCTTGGCTGCAAAGATAGATGAGCCAATTGCATTGATAGTATCGTTAATTGCTCGCTTAATTGTAAAACGTGGGAAGGTAGGTGCAATAGTAACCTTAGTGCCTGCTGTATGCGCAGCAAGAGTAGTACCTATGTATGCTCTACCATAGGGAGCAATAGTTGCAGTGTTACCAACTCTGTCATAGTTATCTACCCAGAATAGTTCTTCATCAATTTCAACAATACCTTTGCCTACACTGTCAGTAGATGCAAGTGATAGAGTAATAGGTGCAGCAATAGTTGAGGCGGTTGCTGCTACATCTGCAGTAATGTGAGTAGCGCGGTCCTGTTGAAGTGTGTAACCTGAAAGGTTCATTGACACTTCATTAATCATATCTAATAATGTAGTCATTATACGTTTATGCTCCTTAGGGCTGCAACAGCAGACTTACCAGTAGTAGAGGCAAGTTCATTACATACAGCATTAAGTCCTTTGTATGCAGAAGGTTGACGTGAGCCACTAGCCTTAATGTTAAGGGCTGCAACAACTCCTAGACCAGTTGTACTTGCATAAGTATTTGCTGCACCTTGTTGTGCTTTGCCAGTTGTACCAGCAAGACGATTTAATTCTGCTGTTAAACTACTACCCTCTTTGCCTAGTGCCATTAGTTATCCTTTTTTAGTAATGATTTTTTTACGTAAGGTTGCGCCTATTTTTATTTCTTTTTTATTAGGCAATTCTTTAGCATGCATTTTTCTATCGGCTTTCATATAAGCAGATTTTTGAGCAGGAGTCATACCTTTAGTCATTTTTATATCTTGTTTTAATTCTGTTTTTGATGAACCATTTTTCATTTCTTAGCCTTATTTCTCTTAGAGATTGCTGCAGCCTTAGCCTTAGCATCAGCCTTAGAACTTGCTCCCCACGCATTAAGCGATAGAAGCAGTCTTGTTGGCGAGCCGTCAGGCTTGCGTTCTGGTCCTGGCATACCACCCATACGGGCTAGGAAAGATGCCCTACGTGGGTTGTCTCCAGCCTTTACAGGCGCTTTGAGAGTGCCACCCTTATAAGATGCCCTGCCCTTGGCATTGAGTCCACCAGCAGGGTTCTTGCCTTCTTTACGTGTCCAGGCTGCTGTCATTATTCTTCCTTAGCCATACTTGAGAGTTTGATAATAAAACTTCTGATTCATCTTTGACTGCCCCTACAAAGGTATCTATTGACCAGCCTGGCTGGAACTCAACACCTCTAGGGTCTTCCCATAGGTAGTCATCAAATGCCATAATCCCACCTGGCTTAAGTAATCTCCAAGCAAGTACGGCATCCTGTAGTACACCTTCTGCTGTGTGGTCTCCATCAATATAGATGAAGTCATAGGTTGGTTCTTCAATGGAGCGAAGGAACTCTTTGCTGTCCATCTTGTACTTAATCACATTAGGTCGAAAGGCAATCCGTGAATCGTATACACGCTCAACGTCTAGCCAGTCCATAGCCTTATGTTCTTCTTCATCAGAGCCAGTCCAGATGTCTACATCTTCTAGGACTGAGTTCTTCTGGGTCAGGATGTTATCTACCAGCCATACAGTTGCATCGCCTGTGAAAGCACCAATCTGTAAGAACCTAAGACCAAACTTGCCAGCAAGCGGTAGTAGTTGTGACTCAAAGTTTTTTTTTGCGGTCATCTCAAACCAGTTAGGATATTTAGTTTGCATAACCTTTACCTCTACCAAAAGCATCATAGTAGTTCTCATCCATATTGAATCGTTTCATATGTCCTACAGTTGCAGCGGTATCACACCACAGAGGAATCTCCGCCTTGTTGACTACTGCAAAGAAGTAGATGTCTTCACCAGTGAACTGCTTGTTAGCGCCCACTTCTGTGAAGAACGGAACTCCTGGCAATGCTTTTTTGATTCTTGTTATTACACTGCGGTGCATTAGGCAAAAGCCCATACCTGCAGCACTTACTTTTATAAAGGTGTTCTTTGGCAGTGGGTCTAACCTTCTAATCCCAATACCAAACTCTGCTTCAGCAAACTCATAAACAGTTGCTAATGGCTTCATCAATGGTTGCTCTGGTTCGTTACTTGTAAAGTAAACACCAGTAAGCAATGGAATATCTACGGCATCTCTACGATTCCAGAGTTTAAGAAACTTCTCTGGAGTAATCATAATGTCTGAGTCAAGCCAGAGTAGCCAATCAGATTTATTGTTGTCATACCAGCGATTAACTAACATCTCTCGCTGTTGTGCTATCTGATTACCGTGTGCTCTTAATGAGCCACAGAACTCTACGCCTGAGTTTATCAGGGTGTCTACAACACCTTCCATAAATTTGCCATCTACCATACCATTGTCGCACCAAGCGACTGCTAAGGTTTCTTTCTTTTGTTTAGCCATTGTCCCCTACCTTAACTACTTAACTTTTTTTAGATTAGGATTCTTCTTCTTAGCAGCCTTACTCGCATTACGAGTACTTGCTGCTAAAATTGCAGAAGCACCTTCTTTAGAGATACCCTGTTTTTTAGCAATCCCTGCTGCAACAGCCTTAAAACCAGGATGCTTTTTCATTAGTTTGTATACCCATTATTGTGTGAGGCAGAACCATACTTCTTTTTATTTGCTGCATCATTACCTACCATAGGACGCTTTGTAGGCATAGCAGGTGATGGCTTTCCAGATGGCTTATGAATAGGTGCAACCTTAGAATGGTCTAATGCTTTGGTGCGCGGTGCGCTATTTCCTGAGTATCCCGATGCCATTACTTCTTCTTGCCCATCTTCTTCATAGCAGAGTTCTTCATTGGCTTGCCCTTCATAAGGTGCATACCAGCCTTAGTTTCTCTGGCTTTTTCTTTCTTACCTTCTGGTGTCTTTAATTCTTTTTTCTTTGTCAATACATTTTCAGTCTTCTCGTAGGCAGCGTATGCCTTTGCTTTATTCATTGCCATTATTGTATTCCTGCTTCCTTGAGTTCTCGCATTACTGTGGCTGTTGGTTTGTCTATCTTCTTTGCTTGTACCATTGTGTTACCGTCATAGGCTACACCTAGTTTTTCAGATGCTTCGTGTGCTGCCTGTACCTGTTTCATCTTTGTCCCATTAGGTTGGATACCCTGTGCTCTGGCACTACGATATGCTTCAAGTTCAGAGTTCCACTTCTTCTGGGTAGTACCACTTGCTATTACATCACCTCTGGCATCGCCAGTAGATAATTCTAGAAGTTGTATCTTGCACCCAAAGCAACCTTCTACATACTCTGGATGTGTCTGTATTTGATGCAGTCCCATTTATTCCACCGTAAAGTTGGCTGAAGTTACAATGGCATCAGCAATCATTGCCGTTCTGATAGCCTCAGTAATTCCAGTATGTTGACATCCACCCATATAGTAAGCAGTATAAGTTGCTAACTCATCTTCGGTTGGATACTGTATAAGTGAGTAAACACCACTACTAAGAATGATGGTATAACTCTTTGTGCGTTGTTTAAAGTGTGTAAACAAACGGTGAGCACCAATGTGTCCTTGTTCCAAGGTTGGTGTTACAAGTGTGTAAGTTGCCACTGTTCTCCTTAATGAACTTACTCTTAAGTAAAGGCTAAGCGAACCTAACCTTTACTTAAGCGTCAATCAACTAAGCGACTGATGAACCGTTAAGAATACGATACAAGGCTGCTTCGCGGTAACGCTTGAAGCCTAGAACGCCGTACCAACCCATTGGGCGGAAACGCATTAACTGGTCAATAACTGGACCGATAACTACGTGTGGCTCTTCAGCAACGGCTTCAGCCATTGCTTCCTTGCCAGCAAGAATTGTGCGGTATACCTGGGCGCTTGAAGCACCGTCAGTATCTTTGAACATACGAGCAGACTCTACGAAGTAAGCACCTTCGTATGAACCAATTTCTCCAGCCCAAATTTCTTCCTTTGAGTTGTACTCGTGAGGAATACGCCATCCACCAGCACCAGTCTCAGCACGAAGGTCGTGTGAGATTTCTGGGTGGATACCACACCAGTACATTGAACCCTTGCGTGGAACTGACAGACCTGAACGCAACTTAGCAACAGCCTTACGGATGTTTGCAGAAGTGATTGTATCTGTAGCAGCAATTGTTACTGTGTTAGTACGTGTACCACCGTAGATGATGTTTGTACCACCACGAAGTTCAGTCTGTGCAACTGTATCAATTGAACCTGCAAGGTTGAAAGCGATGATGTTAGCAATTGCTGGGTCTACATCAGCAAGGCTGAATAGTTCCAAAGCACGTGTAACAAGGACAGAGTTACCGTACTCAGCAAGAGTAATAGTAACTGATGTTGGAGCAGCAATCTGAACTGAGTCACGCTCAGTTGATTCTGTCAAAGCAGTTGCCTGTTCAGACAAATCTGCGTATAGTTGTAGGACTACGGTTGAGCCAGGGTTTGCTAACTTAGTGGGCTTCTTATCAGCGACACTACGAATTAGGGGTTCTGAACGCAACGCAAAGTCTAATAGTCGGTCATACGCCTTTTGGACGAGACCTGCACCACCAGCGGTACCAGCGAGATTGCCAGTAGAGGATGTATATGCATTAGCCATTGTTGTTCACCTCCTAGGTGAGTTGTGAAATTACTATGTAAATTACTGTTGAGAGTAGATAATTTGATTCAATTCTTCTGCGGAAGCCGCATTATTAATTCGACTCAATAAATCTTCTGCTCGGTCAGGGGACGTACCAAGTTGAGTAACCACATCTTGCTGCCGTAAGGCTGCTCGGTTTAGTTCTTTCTCTTGATTTACCTCTGGCTGTGTTAATCCAAACAAGTCTCCATTATCTTCAAGCCAGGTATTAACTGACTCTTCGTTAATATCATCCAAGTCTTTTAGGATTAATCGTTGTGCCTTTGGATTGACACCCTTCTGTTCTAGGACCTCTTTGACTACACGCTCACGCTGCGCCTTGGATAATCCCTCAAGTTGCTCAGTGAGTTCCTTAATACGTTTTTCATCGTTGCGCTTGGCTTTCCGTAACTTTTTAAGTAAGTCACTTCCATCCATCTGCACTTCGGTTTCGGTATCTAGGTCGTCTTCGTCTTCATCCCAGTAGTTGTTGCTCATAGCAACCCACCCTTCTATTCGTTGTAGTCGCAAGCCTCAGATTCTAGTCGGGGAACTAGGCTGGCTCTTGCTACCAGTCTTATACGCTGTGTGGGCTGGTGGGTCACACAGGAATCTATTTTATATTAAGCCTGCTGCTGAAGATTTCTTTAAGTAACCAGTACTGTATGCACCTGGTGCATTACCTGCACTGCCTTCAAAACTAGCACGTTCTTTAGATGCTAACGTAGTACGTTTGCGCTTTGCTGCATCATTAGCCTTTAGGAACTCTTCTTCAGCAGACATCTGGTTATAATTAATACCAGTCTCATTATAGATGTTACCAAGTTTAGTAGCCTCTGGAAGTACACCAGCAACATTTGCATAGCCTTCAAGGGCTGCTGCTCTATCTACTCCATAGTCAGCAAGGTCTAATGCAGATAATGAAGTACCTTTTGCAAAACCTTGACCTACTGCAGCAGAACTAATTTCAGATGCTGTTACTTTTCTTTCTAAATCAATACGTGTAGCCTCTGGATTAAGAAAGTATGAAACTAAATCTTTGTCAGTAATGGTTGGGTAGTATGTTTTTAGTTGTTTTAATATCTCTGGGTCACTACCTTGTACACGCTTAACCGCTAGGTTAAGACGCTTATCTACTTCAAGAGCAGATACACTGTTACCAATTAGAGTTGCTTTCTGTGCACGTGTAGATAGGTTGCCTACACCATATGCCTTAAAGTATTCATCATAAGCATTCTCTTGCTGTAGGTAATCATACTCACTTAGTGCATTCTTACCAGCCTTAACAAGTGACTCATTACCAGCAAACCTAGCCTTATATACACCAAGATTACGCATACCAAGAATAGCCATATTAGGACCTATGTTAGGGTCAATAATTGCTTTTTCTATATAGCCAGATAGTTCTGACATTTCAGCATCGGTGAATCCATATGAACGCATAGTGTCTTGGATAAGAGCAAAGGCATCACGTTTTTCTGCTTCATCTTTTGCTTGTTTAGCAATTGCTGCTTGCTGTTGATTGTATAATGCTAATGCAGCAGCAGCGTCAGCATCTGATTTTTTAGTTCCTTTAGATAATAAAGTTTTTTTACCAGATTTGTGTACGTTATAAATGTCACCTGTAATAGGGTCTTCATAAACACCAACAACTGGGTCTTCTCCACCTGAGTCTTCATCAACCTCCCATTTGCCTGATGTTGGATTAAAATGCCAACCTTTTTTATTTGCATTTGGGTCAACATCTGCTGTTACAACTTTTTTAGGTGTAGTAGTTTCAACCATACCTGTTACAGGATTTACTGCAGATTTAAAACCAGGACCCATTTGATTAATGTCATAGGCAGTTTGTAGTGCATTTGCGGCAGCATCTAATTGTGCTTGTGTTTTACCAGTAGTGCCAATCTGAGCAGTTCCATATGTATCAACTGGAGGTACATAAGTTGCACCTCCTTTTGATGCTAATTCAACGCCAGACATAGTTGTTGTATTGACTGTACTTGGCTTAGAAGTTGCTGCAGAAACATTTGTTATAGTTTTTTTTGTTTGTGCTATTGCCGCTTGTGCTGCTTTAAGTTGTGCTTCTAGTGCTGCTTTCTGGGCTGCTGTCTGTGCCATTAACCCACCTTACCCCAACTTTTAAGTATTGTATTAATAAATGTTGCAGCCATTTCATTAGCCTTTGGAGTCTTGCGCCAAAGCGGATTAGAACGAACGCCTAATATAAAATCATTAACGCTAGAAACATCTGGCCCACTAATAGCCTTTTGTACATCGTCATCATAGATGTCTACTGCATTGTCAGTAAGACCCATCTCTCGTTCTTTAAGTCTTTGAAAGTTAGAAGATATATCAGATACTTTTAATCCTTGGTCTATATAATTTGCTAGACCTTTAAAGTGAACTTTGGCAGCCTGCTTAATACTGTTAGCCTCTTGCTCTAGTCCAGTAGCCATGCTACTTGGACTAACACCAGCAGTAATACCACCTGGCTTAAGTGATTTATAAACACGACCAAGTAAATCCTGATGAGTTAATTGAACACCATAGTCAGCAGCAACTTCTTTGAGTTTGCCATAGGCAGCACCAACAAGACCACCTTCATCTTCTAGTGCTTCCTGTGATGCATTTTTAATACCAACGCTGTTAGAGTTTTTATCGCCATTAATAATAAAATTAAGACGCATTTCAATACGGTCTTGTTCTGTTAATGGGGCATAACTAAAACCACTAGAAGTACTAACGCCAGTAATTGGGTTACTGGTTGATGTTGAAGTTGAAATTCTTCGCAGTTCTTCTTTATGTAACTTATCCCAGTATGCTTTGCGTAATGCATCTACCTTATCAACAAGGTTAGGATTACCAATATACTGTTGAACAGTACGATTAAACTCAGCATTGGCATCCATCTCTGTAGTTAACTGCGAAGTCCTTTGGGACTCAGTTGTTTTAGGTGGAAGTATCTGACGAGTTTCTATAAACTTGTCATAACCAAGAAGTCCAGCACTACTAGCACCACGTTTAGCAGGGTCAATCTGTGCAAAGTCTCTTGCTGAAGTCCAGTTAATAGCACTAACTTCATTTAAAGAGTTTTTAATGGCTGTCATAAAGCCAATGTCAGACTCACCTATTGGCTGAGTTAAAGACTTTTTATATGCTGCTCCATTAACTCCACCTGGATAGTACTGTTGCAGTTTTTGCTTTACATATAAATAACTTTCATCATTCTTAGGGATGTATGATAGAAACTCATTTGCTGCTTCATTTGCATCTTGTAATTCAAAGCCTCTACCATCAGCACTAGGCTTAAGAATAACAGTAACGCCTGGTTGTTTTAAGTCAGTTCCAGGTAGTTTTACATATGCCTCGGTGGTAACACCATTAGTTGTAGTTGCTGGAACATACATAATCTTTCCATCAAGAAAAGAACCCCAGTCGGTTCTAGTTCCCTTAGGAATTGGAGTAAGTTGTGTTCCACTTGTAGTGTTATTTTCTCTTTTGCCAGTGTAATCTGATTCAGGGTCTTTCTTGTACGCGTCAAGGGCTTTAGCCTTTTGCTGAGCAGGAGTCAGTTTAGGGAACTGAGTCTTTGCTATCTCCTCATAATAACTAAGTGATTTTGCAGCCATTTACTTTAAGCCCTTCGTTGGTATTCTATAAACATCATCTAGTAGTGGCTTGATAATGTTTTGATATGCCATACCTGCGTATGGATTAGCAAGAGATAGTTTCATTAGATTTTCCATGCCATCGGTGTAAACAACATTAAGTGTGTTTATACCAGTTGGCTGAGTACGAATGTTCTCATCTTCAAAAGCAAGCAACATTGTGCTTGCTATATTAAGCATCTGCTTAATTTGCTTTTGAGTACTAGGGTTAATCTTTCCCTTTTGTGGCTTACCATTAGTAGATGTAAAGTCTGGGTCACTAACCAAGAACTTAATGTCTCTAAAGTTCTTTTGTAGTAGTTCACGCGTTGTTACTTCACTGGTTCCTAATGTATAGGCTAACATAGGATTGCCTTCTTTTAAGACACCCTTCTGAAAGGCTACCTGTGCTTTAAGTTCTGATGCATAAGCAGGGTCATTACGTCTTGGGTTCTTAGGGTCTGTAAGAAGATTGTTCATTTCTCTATCTAAGTCATAGAACTTTGCACGGTCTTTAACCGCTGCTAGTTCTTTGATGTAGCGCATTAATGGAGTATCAGAGTTTTTGTCAGTAACAAATGGATTGTTCTTTGGTTCTATAATTCCACTAGCCTGTAAAAACTTAACAGTAGCAGGGTCATATTCTGCATCTTGTGGCTTAGGAGCAAATACAAATGCTGCGCTCTTATAGCGTTCAATCATTTTCTTATTGTCAAAGACCCAGTTCTTTGTTTCTTTAACTGCATTAACATAAAGTTTAGCCCCTAGGCTATCCTTTGCTACAGTAAATACAAATCTATCTGGATAACTACCAACAAACATAGCCACTGCTACAGCAATAGGTTCTGACATTGGATAACCTTGGTCAGCATTTGTATCCATTACTGCTCGCAGAATGTCATTAAACTCTTCTGTAAAGGTAATGATGCCAGCATCACGTAGTAATGGATTAACACCATCACTAGTATCACCCATAGGTACCGCTGAAAGAGTATTAAATCCAGCCTTTACAGCAATAGTATTATAGGCAGCAATGCCTAATCTATCGTAGTATTTTTGTAACTTTGCTGGGTCTTGAAGTTCTTCAGGAGTTATCTTAGTCTTATCGTTGTATTGCATAAACATTGCAGCTTGTTGGATAGCAGTTGCCCATGCACCAGTCTTATGTTCTGGGTCCATCTCAGCCCATACATTATGTATAGTTGATGGGAACATACGAGCAACAGTTTGATTATCGCTCATCTGTCCAAGGATAAGGTTATCTAGTTCTTCACCTTGTTTTTCAAAACCAATAACTTTAAACAGTTGCTTTAATGCAGCAACAGATATAGACATGGTTGCGCCATGCAAAGAAACTGCACCAGAACCCTCAGCATAAGATGGGTTAAGCATAGAAATCTTAAGTGTCTTTTGATTCCACTCTGGTTGTTTAAAGATTGTATCAAGTTCACCATTGTTGGCAGCCCTTGCAACATTTACTGGATTTAACAATGCAGTAAAGATACCATTAAGAACTTGGAAGGCTACGCCGTCATTTGGAATAATAACATATTTGTTTCCATTATCATCAGTATGGATAAAACCTGCGCCATCCATTGCTAATTGATAGTGAGATAAACGCCATGCAGCCTGCGGTCCTTTAGTAGTACCAAGACGTATCATACGTCTCCAGAAGTCCTCATTGGCTCTATTGAAACGACCAACACCACGTAATGTCCATGCTAGTTGTGAGCGCACTTCAGTGTTATCTGCATACTTCATCACACCATAAACAGAGTTAATGCTTGCTTGACCAGCAAAGACCATATCAGCCTGTAATGCAGCAGCATCTGGTTTTGTACCAGCAGCAACTAACTGGTCAGCATATTGTTTTTCAGCAGAAGCAAGACGTGTTCTATTTTCAAAAACCTTAACCATATAAGCATCAGTACGGTATAGGTCATTCATTTGCCTATCCATTATTTCCCAAGGAACTCTAGCCATTTTTTCATACATGGCAGATACAGTTAACTTAGGTGCAAATACTTTAAAGTTTAAATCAGTTTTAACAAATTGAGCCTTTAATCCATAACCAATGGTAACATCTTCAAACTCATTGAATGCTATCTTTGAAATATGGTAAGAAGGCTTAGATTGATTCATTGCCCATTTAGCAAGTGCGCTACCTTCACCAATAACATCGGCATATGGTCCCTGATTGGCTACTTTTTCTAATCCTTCATTCATTTTAAAGTTAATCATATTAAGCAAGTTTTCATTAAAGTCATCTGCTGAACCATGAAAGATTGTATATAACTCGTCACGCGAGTTGCGAATCAATGCTTCTGCAATCTGGTCTGGTGACAAACCAGCAAGACGCATCTGAGATGTTTGTCTAAAATCTGTTAAGAATGCATCAATAGTTTCTTTTGATATTCTATCAGTCATGATAGGAACACCATCTGGTTCTATACCTAGTTGTTGCATGCGTGGTTTCCACTCACCCATAGAATTGCGGGTAAATCCAACCTCATTCATTATATCTTCAACAAATGCTTTACCATCTTCTTTACTTCGGATTGCATTATGTTTAATAAAGAAATCACCATAGTCAATAGATACCTTAGTAGGTTTATGTGTCCATACGTTTCTTGCAAAGTACTGCCAGAAATTTGTATAGTGAGTTATGGTTTTGTTAGATTGAGAAAGTTTATCCATATCTCTAACCTGAAAGTCTCCAGTTTGTCTTAAGACATCTGTTCCCTTTAATTTTGAAAGATACTTTTCACGTATACCCTTTTCGGCTATATGTGCTTCATCCAATGCTTTTGTCAGTTCATTTCTACCATACATCTCAGCAATAATACTGCCATCTACTTCATGGTTACCTATTGTACGACCAACAGAAGATAATGCATGTGCATGCATAGAGTGAGAGTTATTTGCTAACTCACTTGCTAGATATTTTTTAGTAGCATTAGATAGTTTGCCACCATACTTAGCAATACCCATAGCAACCAAACGGTCTAGATATGTACCACCATGGAACTCATCAGCACTAACCCATTCATCAGCCTGTACTTGTCTTCCGTTAGGAAGAATCATTGATTCTTTTACTAATACATCTTCCTGCATATTTGCACGAGTAGCAGGTGAAATATATTTATGTGGTGAGTTATCACCTAGTATCTTGGCTTTGATTAAACCTATTGTTTCTTCTTTACCAGTAACGGCAGCACGCACATTAGACGCTGCTGCCCCTTGACGGGTAAGTATATTAAAGATTGCTTTATAAGAGTTTGTAAGTCCATTAAGTACGGCTTCATCTGTTGAACCTTTTGCTGCAATCTTTGGAAATAGAAGTAACAAACTCCATAAACCATTTGTAATGTTAGCAAAAGTAGAATAACTAAGTGACTTAACTGCCTTTAATCCAGGATTATCCCAACCAGTTAAATCATATACATCTTTATGTATCTTATTAAAATTTGGCATACTAACACCACGAGTTAAGTGCAAAGGCTGACTTGCACCAGGTGCAACTTGTAACTCCGTATCATCAATAAGATGTGTAGGTGTTTTAAACTCTGGTACTGGTCCAAAACCAAGAACATCACCAAAAGTAGATTCTAATATCTCACGTTGATATTGTTCTGGAGCACCAATCTTATCAAGATAATACTTAGTTGTAGTATAAAGCATATTAAATCTATCATCTGGTGGTAAATCTAAATAAACTTCAGCCATTAGATTAGCAGTTGCTTTATCTCCAGTAAGAACTCTTGCAAAATCTCTATATGCAGACAAAGAACTATCAACAAACTCATTAGATGTATGCAATACAACATTTGCTGGGTGTGCAGCCATTGCTTTATTGTATGTTTTTTGAATAACGTTGCCATGCTTTGTTAAAGCCTTAAATGTTGCTGCCAATTCAGGGTCATCAGCAAGTTTTGTTGGAAACTTGCCAGCATCAGCAAATGCATTTGTAACAATCTGCATTTTTTTAGTAAGTTCACCACTTGCTAGTGCATCAGCAGGCTTAGACACATCTGCATTATTGGCTATACGTTCAAATTTTGCTCTAAGTCTATCGGTTATTAGTCGAGTAGACCTTTCAAGCATAATATGATTATCATTAAAGTAACCTATATTATTTCTATAGCCATGTGTAATGTAATCAATCATCTCACCACGAATAAAGAAACTCTTTAGAGTTTCTAAATCTGTTACATTAACTTCTTTGCCCTCTTTATTAAGTACCTTAGTATCAAGAAGATGTTTAATTGTTACATCATTATCATAATGTGAAAAGTTTTGTTTAATCCGCTCACGTGAAAGATAGGCAGCACTCTTATCTTTATTAGTTCTAGCCAAACGCAAGATATTTAATTCATCAACTAGACGAGAATGAATACTAGAAAATCTTTCATTCTTAAAAAGGTCTGCAACACGAATTTCATTTGATGCTCCAGCAATACCAGCATCATTAAACTTTTTTGCTAGTTTTTCTGAAAGCCCTAATCCTTTAGAACCACCACCAGTAAGCCATGTTAATGGGTCTGCAATTAATTCATATTCAAACTGTGCAAGGTCGGATGGGTCAGTAACTCTTTTACTTGAAAATGGATTTGGATTTGCAATCCGCCATTGATTTAATCTTTTTGTTTCTTCTGCTGCTTTAGCACGGTCACCTTCAACGGTCCAAGGGACGTTAGCAAGACTACTATAAATAATTTGACCAATAACACCAGCCTTTGAAGGCGGTAAAGTTCTGTTCATAAAATTTATTAAGTCATTACCAAAGTTTTTTTGTTTAGCACTTATGTCAGAAAGTGCAGTTTCATATGCTTTGCCAGCAATGGTTAAAGGATACTTTTCTGTTTGCTTAGTAGCAACACCAAATAAGTATGCATTGTAATCACTCTGTGCGGTAATCGCAGATTGCATCTCATAGTTATACCCACCGTATTCACGGTAAATATCTCCTGGCTTCTTGCCATCTATTTGTCCACGAATTAATGCAGACAAACCTTTACCATGAGTTTCATCAATTAACTTAACATCGGCTTCACGCCAACCATCTTTGCCACTCCATGCAGTTTGCCAAGATTTTGCGGTTGTTAAATATGGAACTACTCCAGATATACCAGCATCTGCTATTCCAGTAGCAATATTGTAGGGCATTCTTAATGTTGTATTAGTAAGACCTGTTAATGCTTTACCTGCAGTTTGTAATGGTGACATAGCAAAACTTTTTATGCCTCCTAAGGCATCACCAACACGGGCTAGATAACCAGGAGCAGATTGATATGCATAATCAGGATTTAACTTTATAATATTTTCTTTTATAGCAGGTGATAATTGTGAAAACTGTGTTCTTGCACGACCAATATCTTTCATGTTATTAAATTCAGCATGCTTTGCTTGAAGATATTGAATTTCAGCCATTTGAAAAGCATCATCTGGTGATGGTTGTCCTGCATTTATGGCAGCATAAAGACCTGGATTATATTCAGCATATTTTGGATTAAAGTTTTTAGATGTTGCAGGTAACTTATCTGGATAAGGACTTGGCATTATTGATTCAATCTATTATAAATCGCTTCTAATTCTCCGCTAGGGTCAAACTGCATTGCACGATAAACTGATTCTCTTATATTAGGTTGACTTGCACCACGTATACCTGAAGTATCTAGTCCTGGACCTTCACCATAGTTTGCACCATAAGAAAGAGGTTCATCTGGAAACTGTGTTGGGGCATCTAATCCCACTATTGGTGGCATTGCTGGTGTTGGATTACCTGCTAATGGTGCAGCAGACTGTTGCATTGCCATAGATTTATTATTACCATATGTGCCACCAGTATATGATTGCATTGGCTGAGTGGCTTGTATTGGCTGTGTAGTCTGCTTAAGTACACCTAAGTCTGTGCGCTTAGACTGTTCTCCTGGTCCTGATACTTCTGCCATTACTCGTCCTCCTCATCTTCAATATGTTTTCTAATATCTTCGGGTGTTAGGGTTCGCATCCAATCAGGATATGATTCTTTTGATGCTAGTAACCATAACGAATTATCAACTGTAAATCCTGCTTTACGCAATGATTTAAAAAACTCATGCAGTTCAATTGCATACTGGTCTAACTTTGAGTAACTTTCATCAGCAACTGTTTTAACTGTTCTCTTACGAGATGTTGCCATGATTGCTCCTTAGATTGCTCGTTCTCTTTGTGTACTTACTGTTGACCTTGCTTGTCCACCAGCATTTAAACTACTTAACATTGTTTGCAAATCTGGTCTAGCCTGTGGCTGCTCTGGCATTGGAGAACCTCCTGCTGGCGGACCAGCGGGAGCAGGGGACATTTGCTCAACCGCATTAGTTGGTGCACCAGCAGGAGGAACCTGTTGCTGCGGAGCAAAGGTTGTTTCTATTGCGTCCTCTAATGCTTGTCCCTTTTGACGAGCCTTTATTACCGCAGCAATCTTACGAACTACATCGGAGGCATCCTGACCTTGAGTAGCCATTTGTGGGATTGCCTGTGTGTATGCCGTAAGTGAACCAAGGAGTGCAGAACGCATCTCTTCAATTTCAATTTTTTCTAATTCTTGTGTTACGTTAACTGTAAATGGTAGTTCTCTCATAGCCATATCTCGGCTGATGAGTTTTCCTCCAAGTGCTTGAAGCATAAAGATAAGACCTTGCGCTGGATTAAGACCAGCAAGCATGCCGTAACGCACATCAGCAGAGTAGTCTTGTTTAATATCTTTAGTTGGTTTGTATGTAATTTCATAAGGTGAACCCGAATCTACTCCACGAATTGTTTTTTCTTCGGGATAAATCATTTCATCTACACAGAAACAAATACTAATAATGTCCCGAAGTGTTGCAGCAAAGATTGCTTGTGCAGATTTAACCTGTGTATCAAAGGCTCCCATAAGAGCCTGTACTCCTTGACCAGTAACAATAGAAGCATCTATGTTTCCAGTACGAGATTCAGGATATCGTGTACCAACACGTAGTTCTTGATTAAGAACCTGTTGTTCTGTAAATGCGCCTTGTGGCAAAGTAAGTTCTACACGGCGCACGCCTGCTGGGTTGGCTGTACGGATAACCGCATCGCCACCAAGTTGTAGTTCTTGCACATCTTGCGGTAGAACAATTGGTGCCTGTACTGACTTCTCTGCCGCTTCCATTGCAAGTAATGCAAATCGGTTACGTAGTAACTGAATACCTAGTACGTCATCAAACTGTCCACGCATTTCACCATCAATAGATGGTTTACGTGCGACAACAACCATCATCTTGCCAAGCGGATTAGCAGCCTGAGAAAGAATTAAGTCATTTCTACGTGGTACATAGATTATAGATTGGTCTTTATCGTAGTAACGAACCATTTCAATTACTGCATTAAGGTCTTGTTTGTAGCCATCTGAACCAAGAAGTTCTCTATCATACTCTGGGAACTGGGATACCAGTTCACCAAGTGTCATAGAGTAACGCTTAGCAAATGCCACACAACGTCCATAGCGGTCAAACTCTGGGTAGGCCCCAATAGGATTTTCTATGCGGATACGTGGCAGTTTTGCTTCATCGTCTAATTCAATAATGAATGGGACGAATCCATATGTTAGATACCAGTCAGCACCTGAGTACATATGTACTGCTAGGTCTGAGTGTTGAAAATAGTTAGAGGCAATACGAGTACGTTTGTCAGCAAAGGTACGTGCTCTATCAGATACTTGATTGGCTGCAGAACAATTAACGGCAGGAAGTGGAGCCATTACTTCAGATAAATCACGTGCAACAATATCAATAAAGTTTGCTACTACGTTAGCATCAACACCTTCTGGAAAAAAGTTGGGATAAACTTCAGCAATCTTTCCTTTACGGACGGCAAGTACGTCAAGGTTACGTGCATCACGTTCGTGACTGCGGTAACGCAGGGAGTCAACCCGTGCTACTACCTGCTCTATGGTTAATGCCATTATTTTCCTAACGGTCTAGTCTTACTTAATTTTGTTCTTGTAGTTACTCGCTTAGTAATAGAAGTACGACCTCTACCAGCATTTCTTTTTGCTATTAAAGCAGCACGTTCACGTGCTTTAATTTCTCTTAATCCTTCATTAACTCTACGATTTGCTTCAATCATATCTTTATCAGGTGCTGTACTTGGTCTACGTGTAAAACCAACTTCACTTCTTTTATCAGGACGTTGTTCTAATTCACGTTCAATAGGATTCTTTCTAGAACGTGCTTCTTCTGCAGCCTTCATTGCCGTTTTACGGCTAGTATCTAACTTAGTATCTTTAGGAATATTAACTTTAGCACGGGCAAGAGTTTTTTCTTGTGCTGGAGTTTTAGCCCTAGCAATAGTTACTGTTGGCCTTGCTCTGTTTTCTGGTCCAACTTTTTTAACAGAATTAGATTTACGTGGAGTTAGTACATTTCTAAGACGAGTACTTCGTTCGGTTGCTATTTTTTCTTGTAGTTCTTCTTTAGTAGATGAACGACCAGAAGTTTTTGTAACTGGTTGTTTTGTAGAAACTACTTTGGCTTCTCTTGGAGAAAGCCCAGTGCCACGCTTAACAATTGCACGTGGTGGTCCTGATGGTGGATATTTACCTACTGCAGATTTAGCAACTTCTTTTGCTTCTTTAGCAGTAACTTTTCCAATTGCTACTCTTGCAACTTTAGCACCTTCACTTGCAATCTTAGCGCCTTTAAGAAACTTACCAGGTCCAACAAGCATGGCAGTATTAACGGCTGCATCTTTAAGAAGTTTTTGAGCAGAAACTTTTGGTAAGGTATCTGCTTTCTTCTTAACTGCCTTTGCTGCTTGCCCAGTTTGAGCCATGGTTAATCCTTATCCGTATATGTCTTGCCACTGTTGTGAGAAAGCCTCATCAAGGTTAATGGCGTATCGTTTGTCTGTTTGTGCTCTTGTTGCCCATCTGTTGTAAGCATAGGTAGTACTATTGCTTGCCTGTTGCATTAGTTCGCGTATGCGAATAACGGCAAACCACATAGCCATAACAGTATCTGTCTTACCTCTAGTCTCTGGCTTCCACGTAAGCAGTTGCTGAGTTAGTGCCTTTAATCCTTCAGAACCTTCTGAGGACGGTAGTTCAATAATGTTATTGTTTTGAAACTTGCCTTCGCGTTCTGTGCCGAAGAGGTTGGACATTGAGGCGACACCGAAAGATGTGTCCCATTTGTTCTTGCCTGTAAAGTGAGCATCAAGTCGTACGCCGTAAGAAGCAAGCCATTGTCTGAGTTCTTCATCTAGTGAGTATGCTTTCTGGTGAGCGTTAATTTCTACACGGAACTCTTGTGGCTTGTACTTGATAGTTAACTCTTCAATTGTTGCACGAATCTTTTGAGGTGTAGGCTCTTCCATATTGATGCAATCAAGAATATAAATCTTGCCGTCTTCTCTATTGTATGATGCAACAACAAAAGCGGCGTTCCCCGCCATAGCGGGGTCAAAGCCAATTACAGTATGAGTCTGTATTTTAGAAGGATGTCCTGCAGCACCTGCACTTAGCAGTCCTCTTTTTCGCATCCCGTTGGTGGACCCCCGCACCAACACGGGCGGGAAGATAGAGTCTTCTTGGATGTCTTCTTGCTGATAGACGAGTGCCCATGTAGATGGCGTAACTTCGCTTCTTCGTTTAAATAAGGTTTGGCCGTCCCATTTGGGATAGAGGCCGTCTTCCGAAGGAGTGTCATCGTCTCCATCCCACGGCGCGTCCGAGAAGGGCCAGAGCGTAACCCAGTCTTCGGGTTCCTCAGCATATTCAAGGACAGCAGGCATCCCCATGTAAGTAAAGGGAGTCCTACCCCCAGACCAATGCTTAGCATTACGAAGTTCTTTATAAAGGTCGTTAGCAGCAATTCGTGTCCCAACTACTAGCAGTTTGCCGTTCTTGCCCAGACGGGTAATAACTTCCTTCTGCAGCCAGTCCATCTGCTTTTCCCACTCATGGGCATTGGCAGTAGTGATGCAGTCGTCAAGGATAATCAGGTCAGCACGGGCACCGTAAATCTGACCGCCCATACCTAGGGCTTGGAGGGTGGGGTCCTTCTCGCTAGAATTACGCGCATCGCTCCCAAGGTAGACTGTATCGGCTTTCCAAGTATCAGCGTCTTCTTTCCACCCGCCATCTGGACCATATGCGGTCTGCAGTTTTAGCCAGCGTGGATGAGACAGTCGTTGCTTGATAGCGTAAACGAACTCTCTAGCCTTATTCAAAGTCTTTGAGACCACAATGATGCGGACGTTAGGATTGAGAGCGATGCGGTAAGTCGAGTAGTTCACCGTGATAACGGTGGACTTAGCATGTTCTGGCGGTACGTTTACCAGAAGTCTATTGTTCTCCCCAGGCTCATAAATCATAGAAGGGTGTAGCCAGGTAGGTTCGTATCCCTCTAAAAGGTCTACCCAGTCCTGATGGTGTGGAAATACCGTTTGTCCCAAAAACATCTTAGAGAAGTCTGAGAACTCAATTGACTCCTTGGTTAGCCCTAGGGCATCAAAGGATTGCTTGGTTCCCTCTTCCTTGGCCTCTTCAAGGGCCCTGGCAAAGTTAGGGTCTCGGCGCATCCACTGACGTATGGTATCTGCTTTCTTGTTTTCAGATGCCATAGCCGCTTGGATGGTATAGCCAGACTTGATACGTTCAAGGACGGCTGCCTGTATAGCCTTTAGGTTCTTGACGTTATGATGGTCTTTACCCTTTTGAAATCCTGATGCCATAGGTCCCCTTATGGCAGTACTATCCCGCCTATTAAGTACAGATTGTACAGTTAGTCTGTACAGTCTAGCAAGGCTCCAAAAAGCCTTGCAGTATATAGTAGAATAAAAACAATCTCTATATATACTTAATCCGTTCAAACACCTAAAACGAACACTTTTTATTCTGTGAGTTTTTAGATATTGTAAAAGCCCTGCTCAGAGCAGTGTCACTATACCCTCAGAAATATATTAGTAGAGATACCTATACAAAGGACCAAGCAGATTAATAAACCTAGGGTCTGTCGCCCCTAGATTTATTAATAGTCTGCCAACAGAACTGTAGACTGGTCATGCTGTCACAGTGCACTGTCTGCCCACCGAAATAAAAACAACAACGGTGGGGGCAGTCTAATAAATTAATGTCTACTACTCGTCCATAGTTCTACTCGTATCTATCTGCTGACCGCACGGTTTCAGCCTGCATCAATCCGATGGAAAGACTCGGATTGACACTGGCTGAAGGTCTGGCTTCTGTAGTTATTAGATTGATAACTACGTAGTATGAGTGTTAAGGAGTTCGATATGTTTAGATTGCTAGTAAGTGGTTCACGTACTTGGACTGATGTTGAGGTTATCACAACTGAACTGCAGTTCATTGCTAAGAAGTACAAGAACGTGGTGCTGGTTTCAGGCCACGCCGTAGGTGCTGACCGCATGGCAGAAACAGTTGCGGAGAAACTCGGTTGGGTGGTTGAGATACATGAGCCCAACTGGAAGGTAGATGGTGATAGCGCAGGATACAAGCGCAACACCGTGATGCTTGAGTCTGATGTTCAAGCGGTGCTTGCCTTCCATAAAGATAACTCGAAAGGTACCGCCGATACCATCAAGAAAGCAAAAGAAAGAAAGATTCCAACCCGTGTGCTGGTTGAGGAAACTCCTCAATGGCTGGCTGATTGGTCAGTTACCGTTTAAAACTATCACGGCGGTCAAGGGGTAAATACGCCCCTTGACTAGCCGTGAAGGTCTGGTTGTTGTTAGTTTCCTACTATGAAAGGTTGTGTGCTATGAAGGTTAAAAATATAAATCATGATGATGGCAATACAGGTGTATACATCGGCAGAGGCAGTCAGTGGGGCAATCCTTATGTAATAGGTAAGGATGGTGATAGAGCAGAAGTAATTGAGAAATATAGAGTCTATGCTTATGCAAAATGGGTAGAAGACCAAGGATACGGAAGAGATTGGCTTGAGCCACTAAGAGATAAAGATTTGGTGTGCTATTGCGCACCGCAGGCATGTCATGGTGATGTGCTGTTAGAGATGATAGGAGAATAAGATGATAGAACAATCACCACGCCTTGCTATCTACGACATAGTTAAGGCTGTAGAACTAGGGGATATCACCCGCTACTATGCAAACGAACTGATACTACAGGTGCTGATGGATATACCACCACACCCAGCAACAGAGGAAGGAATCAACTCATGACTAAAGAAGAATACATGCAGATACTACGCCGTGCCATGTCCGATGACGGACTGATGGCACGGATTATGTCAGAAGCACCAGACAACAGCAAAGGAGAAAGAGATGAGTGAGTACGCACAATCTCAGGGCATCAGCATAACTACACATACTGAAACATGCTGCGAATACCCAGTGACAAGCAACATCATGCACCTATACACAGGTGAGGAACGAGTAGATAGTTGCATCAACTGCTACGAAACAAAAGAAGGACGAGATGACTACATAGCCTACGAGTTAGTAGATGAGGGCAACCTACAGTATGGCGATAGAGCACCACTACGAGTAGATGAACCAAGCGGACATGACTGGATAGCAAGTGTCACAGTACGCAAAGAAATACTAGACAAAGATGGCAAGCGTATTGATTACGTACTAAGAATGGAATACACTGAACCGATAGTACAACTCCAAGACGGTGGAGTATATGAGGAACTATGGGAACTAGAAGATTACACACAATACAAACGTGAGAAGCAATGCCAATGGTGCAACATACTCACACCCAAGATGTTCAATGACTGCCAGTCATGCGACAAACCGCTAGAAAACAATACAAAATAAATAAGCAGGGTTCCCCTGTCGTCTGCGACAGGGGTAACCCTGACCAACTAACTAATAACAAGGAGAAAGTAATGAATACAATCAACCATCTAGAAGTTAGTGGCACCCTAAAGGCGTTCACTGACAAGACAATCAAGACAAATGAATACGGTACTTCTATTACAGGCTGGCTCAACCAGCGTGAAATGGTAGACGGAACACCACGATATGTAGTAGGCGTAGGATTCCAAGCAAAAGACCCAGCAATTATCAAGCAACTAATAGCACTAGACGGAGCCCGTCAAGGTGCATCAGCATCAACACCAGTAGTACTATCAGGCAAGTTAACACAGTGGGTTGCCAAAAGTGACGGCAAAGATGAGTTCCGCTACCAACTACAGGTAGAGAAAATCACAGTACTGTAAGCAAGCAAAGGCAGGGACTAACAATCCCTGCCTTTCTTGCAGTACCCCACTAAAAGTAATCGGCAGCAACACACAAGTTTTATATTTCTATCAACCTACATACAAAAGAGAGAGAAAATTATGTACCTATCATACTATGATATAACAGCAATAGTTATAGCGTTAGGCACTAGCCTAGTGCTGTTAGTTATTATGTTGTATGCTAACATACAACTATTAAAAGAAAATAGATTCTTAAGAGACAGACTAAAGGTATGGCGCCGTAAAGCAATACAGAATCAAGGAGAGTACTAATGACACAAAAAGAAATATCAAAAATAAAAAGTATGGCAGTAGATTATGCCAAATCTTTCTTATCACACAAGTATTCCGTAGAATACTCTGAACTATATGAAGCCTACTGTAATAATCGTGGAATAAATACACGCCGTTCTCATAAACTAGCACCAATAGATGAGCGATTAATAGTTAAAGGAGATAACTAATGGGACTAGACATGTATCTATACGAAAAGCAAGTACATGAAGTAGCATACTGGCGTAAGGCTAATGCTATTCATGGTTGGATTATAAATACAACTAATGCAATAGATGATTGCACACCTATCAGTCTAACTAAGCAAGACCTCTATGATTTACGTGAGGTATGCATTAATGTATCCAATGTACATACAGAAGATTATGCAGAAGAAATGCTGCCACCTACATCAGGCTTCTTTTTTGGTGGCACTGGTATAGATGAATGGTATTGGCAAAACATAGAAGAAACAATTACCTTACTAAACAAAGCATTAAATGAATCAGTAGATGATGCTATGTTTGAGTATCAGGCTAGTTGGTAAGCCATGACTGAGCCAAGAGATGACGATGACACTGCACTAGGTAAAGATGGTGACTGCGAGTACTGTGGTAACTTCGTGATAGAGTGTACCTGTAACAGTGAACCTGACCGCATGTATGGAGACGAAGACTAAGGAGTACTACCTTGGAAACTAACATAAAGAAATACATAGCAGTAAGCAGCAGCATACTACTAACACTAGTAACAATGGTGGGTATACCATTGAAGGCATACTCACAACAAGTAGAACGTGACCCTAAGTGTATAGATGAGTGGTCCAAGCCACGTATCTGGACACCACACCTATCCAAGATGTATGCTCTGTCATACATGAAGACTTGGTATCCCCAATGGGGCAGAGGTGAACACAAAGCACTGATGAAACTATGGGGTAAAGAATCAGGCTGGAACTACAAGGCAGACAACCCTAACTCAACAGCCTATGGCATAGCACAAGTACTAGGTACTAAACATGGTACCCCAGCCCCGCGACAGGTCGCTCGGGGGCTGGAGTATGTAGTCCATAGATACGATAGCCCATCAATTGCATGGGCACATTGGAGGAAACATGGCTGGTACTAATTACATAGTACAAGTAGAGATAGAAGTAGAAGCAGATAACGATGATGCTGCACTCTTCTGGGTGCAAGATGCAGTAACTATGTATGGGGCAACTATGTCTATACATAGATGGATAGACACACGACTAAACAAGGGAGAAGCAAGTGAATAAAACAGAAACAAAAGCAAAGATAGATGCACTACTACCTACAACTGGACAAGATAAGTTTGGACAGTATGAGATAGGCTCACAAGGACAACGCAAGGCTGCTACATTAGTAGAGTATGCATACAATGCTGATACAATATCAGATGATATGATACCTCATGTGTTGTTAGCACTCAAAGATATACAGGTACGTGACTATGCAATGGGACTTATAAATCCTAGGGATGATAAAGGCTTATCGTTCTTTAAGTTATTAACAAAGCATGCACCTAAAAACTACAATGCTGCACCTACTACACTACTTGCTCTTGTGCACTACGAGAAGCATGAAGATGGTAAGGCAGATGAATTACTACGACCAATGTTAAGAACAAATTATTCATTAGCAAGACTATTAAGTAGAGTGTTTGATTCTAACTGGCCTGTTGGTGCATTCGAAGCAATGCGTATGGAACTACACCCTAAAGTAAAAGCAGGTATATTCGGAGAGGAAACAAATGACAACAACAACAAAGAATAAGTCAGCATGGGTAAGAGGTGGCACTGCAGTTGAGGCTACCTCTGCCCGTGATGCAGCCATACAAGCAGGACTTAACTGGACTGTACGTACAGGTAAACTAACAGCAGAAGCAACACCATTTGCAATAGATGAACATGGTGTAACACCACCTACATACATAGATGTACCTAAGAAGCAGGCTATTATTCGTGAAGATAACAACACTGTCATAGGTGTAGTAGGTACTAAGTATAAGATGGTTCAGAACATGGAAGTGTTCAACGCATTGGATACATTAGTAGACTCAGGTGATGCAAGATATACTGCAGCAGGTGAGTTCAATGGTGGCTCTAACATATGGATGCTACTTGAGATACCACAAGGTATCAACGTAGCCAATGACCCACATGCTGCATTCCTGTTGGTTAAGACATCACATGATGGCTCATCATCAGTAGTAATCAAGCCAGTCATTGAGCGTTTGTTCTGTCATAATCAAATCAATGGATTGATTAGCAAGGGATATGCCAGAGGAACTAAAGGCTACAATGAATACACATATCGCATGACACATACGACTAACCAAGAACTATCTGTCAATGACATACGCAACATTACTAACCTAACATACACAGCCATACAAGACTATGAGTTAATAGCAAATGGATTGTTAGGGCGTAAGATGACACGTGAACAGACAGTCAACTTCTTCAAGGCAGTATGGCCTCTACCTAGTATAGTAGAAGACAAGCCATACGACTTACTCACCAGAGGTGAGCGCAAGCAACAGACTATAGCAAGAGATGCACGTGCTAGTGCATGGGCTATCTACTCAGAGTCAGAGACACAAGAGAACATCAGAGGCACAGCCTTTGGTGCATGGCATGCAGTAGTAGAACATGCTGACCACTATGCAACAGGTGGCGCGTCTCGCCGTGCCGCCGCCACCCTGAGTGGTCGCAACGATAAGGTAAAGACTAAGGCTTTATCTTTACTTACAGTATAATTCTGTACGCATACTGCTTAGGCAGCAATAGCGCAGAACTCGCAGAATTTGTATAGTTATATCCTTAAACTATACAAGGGACGTTTCACTGGGTTGCTCCGCCAGTGGCGAACACGGAGCACACACAAACAACGAGAGGAACAAATGAACACAATCACAATATCAGATGGAGAGAGTCACAACGGTGCCATGATTACATACACAGACCATGAGATAGCACGTATGATAGCCGAACTCAAAGACTACAAAGACAGACAAGAAAGACTTGGAGATGCAAATGTCAACCTCAACAAAGATATCCGTACGCTACGTGAAAAGGTCCGTGACTTCTTTAGTGAAGTTGAATGGTCAGACGGTGAGCAAACAGTCACTAAATCTGACGTCAATGAGTTACTTGAATCCATTGGTGCAAGTAGACTTACATCAAGATACGGTGGTACATTCAGAATCACTGGTACCTTCCAAGTAGAAGCAGAAGATGCAGATGAAGCAGAGTCTATGTTTGTAGACAATGTAGATGTATCGTTTAATGATGGTGATTACACCATTGACCAGACAGAAGTTAATGATGTAGAAGAAGATTACTAATGAGTAAACAATTTCAAGATTCATTAGACCGTATGGCTGAAGCAGCACAAACAGTACTAGATGGATTACTAGATGAAATAAATAAACCATCATGGTCATGCAATACTTGTGGTGCTACTACAACAGACCCAGAGAATAAATTAATTACATATTTTCACATGGATTGTCCAGGAAAATAAACTCGGCGCAACACGCCAGCATCATCATACATAGTCCGTCACACTATGCTATGATGAGAGCAGGTTAGAGGTGGCAGGGTTTTGGTTCTCTCCTTGTTCCTGCTCCTCTAATCTACTTAACAAGGGAGAACTAT
>Ga0214919_10002765_pt1 | contig 27173 bp, 24 predicted proteins | sample LL1503_MetaG_FD_177994 | JGI IMG/M metagenome (GOLD analysis project Ga0214919, IMG submission 177994) | Freshwater microbial communities from Lake Lanier, Atlanta, Georgia, United States - LL-1503 | ecosystem: Environmental > Aquatic > Freshwater > Lake | place: USA: Georgia | collected...
GCGGCACAAGGCGCCGAAGTGACACTGGTCAGCGGCGGATTCCCCGTGGCCGCGCTGGGGTTGCAGGGTGTCCGGCTGATCCAGTTGCCGCCGGTCGGAGCCGGGGATGCCGGATTCAAGTCGCTGCTGGATTTCGCAGGCCGCCCGGTGGACGATGCATGGAAAGCCCGCCGCCGCGACAGGCTGTTGGCCGCCTGGCGCGACTGCGATCCGCACGTTCTCCTCATCGAGCTGTATCCGTTCGGGCGTCGCCAGATGCGCTTCGAACTGCTGCCATTGCTTGATGCAGCGCGATCCGCTGAGCGTCGCCCGCTGATCGCTTCATCGGTCCGCGACATCCTCGGCGGCGGGCAGAAGGATCCGGCCCGGCAGGACGAGATGCTTGCAGTTTTCGAGCGGTATTTCGACCACGTGCTGGTGCACGGGGACCCGTCGGTGATTCCCTTCGAGCGCACCTTTCGCCACGCCTCGCGGCTCGGGGGCAAGCTGCATTACACGGGCTACGTCGTAGAGCAGGCGCGTCCGGTCGACCCTGATCGCGACACCGGGGAGAGGGCCGGGGCGGGAGAGGTGCTGGTCTCTGCGGGCGGGGGTGCGGTCGGCCGAGCGCTGCTCGAGACGGCGATCCGCGCAAGGCCTCTGACGAGCCTCGCCGGGCGGACCTGGCGAATACTGTGCGGGGTAAATGCAGGCGATGCGGAACTGCAGGCGCTGTCCGACCTGGCGGCCAGCGAGGGAGAGGGCCGGGTCATTGTCGAACGTGCGCGCGCCGATTTTGTCCGGATGCTGGGCGTGTGTGAATTGTCGGTGAGCCAGGGGGGCTACAACACCGTGATGGAGCTATTGCAGGCTCGCGCACGGGCCGTCGTGGTGCCGTTTTCAGGGGGAGGTGAAATCGAGCAGACAGTGCGCACGACTTTCCTGGCTGAACGGGGATTGCTCGAAATGGTTGCGGAGTCAGCGCTGGATCCCGGCGTCCTCGCGGCGGCCGTGAATCGCGCAGCTTCCCGCCTTCGGCGTGGCCAGACCAGTATCGACCTTGGCGGTGCGCAGGCCGGGGCGAAGCAACTGCTGCAGTGGGCCTCGGGGGTTGAATGGTAGAACTTCACTGGCGCTCATTCCGGGACGAAATCGATCGCTGGAGGCATGCCGGGCGCGACGTCGAGTTCTGGTGGCGCGATGACGACGCGTGCCGGCCGGATCCGGTGCTTTCCCGGTTGTGTGCGTTGTCAGGGTCGTCGGGCGTCCCCCTGGCCCTCGCGGCAATTCCAGCGGAGGCCGAGAAGGCCGCGTTCGACGGGCTGCCTCCAAGCGTGACAGTGATCCAGCATGGCGCGGACCATCGCAATCGCGCCACGGCTACACAGAAAAAGACGGAATTCCCCCCGGAGGAGGCTGTTGCAGTGGCCTTGCGAAGGCTTGCCTCGGGACGGGAGCGACTGCAGGCCGCTGCCGGCGGCGCAATGGCGCCGGTGCTCGCTCCCCCTTGGAACAGGGTTCATCCGGCGCTTGCTGCAAGCCTCGGGGCAGCGGGGTATTGGGGGCTGAGTACGTATGGTGCGAGAAAGCTCGTGCCCCGCGAGTGGGGATTGGTCCAGGTCAACACCCATGTGGACATCATCGACTGGAAGGGGACGCGTGGGTTCGTTGGTGAGGTGTCTGCCTTGGGGCAGGCCACCCGCCATCTTGCAGCCCGGCGCGAAGGTGCGGCCGATGCCGCTGAGCCCACCGGATGGCTGACCCATCACGCAGTGCACGACGAGGCTGCCTGGGCGTTCCTTGCGAAGCTCTTTGAGATGACACAGGCAATCCCGAGCGTGCGGTGGCGCACTGTCCAGGAGCTGTTCGGAAAGCGGAAGTAATTCACGAATTGCCGCAGTCGCTACGCAGGTCTCTGCGAGCGGGCGTTTCGCTAAGCGGACTTTGCGTGGAATTTGGACAGATGGGGCAATGGCACCACGCTTTCTCGTATACTCCGATAGCACAGCCGCTCGCGGAATTCCGCCCACTGACTGAGTGATATGCCCAACGTTCTCCAGGTAAATGATCTAAAGGTCTACCTCAGCGTCGATGCAGGCACGGTCAAGGCGGCCGACGGCGTTTCATTCCGGATCCCGGAGGGCCGCACGGTGGCGCTGGTCGGGGAGTCGGGTTCCGGCAAGTCGGTCATTGCCCAAGCAGTCATGGGTATCCTGCCGAAAATCGCGCGAATCGAGAGTGGGGAGATCCTGTTCTCGGACCCCTCGCGCCCGGGCACGGTCATCGACATCGCCAAGCTCCGGCCTTCGGATCCGCAGCAACTCGGGCTGCGCGGCGGGCGTATCTCGATCATCTTCCAGGAGCCGATGACCGCCCTGTCCCCGCTGCATACGGTGGGCAACCAGATCGAAGAGGCGCTCACGCTCCACCGGGACCTCGGCAAGGTGCAGCGCCAGGAGGCGGTAGTCGAGATCCTGCGCCTCGTGGGGTTTCCCAATCCGGCGCGGGCAGTACAGACCTACCCCTTTGAATTGTCCGGGGGCCTCAGGCAGCGGGCAATGATCGCCATGGCCCTGGTCTGCCGGCCTGCGCTGCTCATCGCCGACGAGCCTACGACGGCCCTCGACGTCACCATCCAGGCGCAGATCCTGCAGCTCATCATCCAGCTGCAGCGCGAAATGCGCATGGCGGTGATGATGATCACGCACGACCTCGGCGTGGTGGCGAACATGGCCGAAGAGGTCGTGGTGCTGTATCACGGCAAGGTTGTCGAAGCCGGGCCGGTGGAGGCGATCTTTCGCACGCCGGGTCATCCGTACCTCAAGGCTTTGATGCGAGCGGTGCCGCGCTTCAACATGGCGCCAGGAGAGCGGCTTACGCCATTGCGCGAGATCCAGGTGTCCACCAACCACCTGATGTCGGCGCGGCCCCGCCCGCCAGCGGATAAAGCGTCCGACGAGCCGTTGCTCACGGTGCGCAACCTGACCAAGGGGTTTGGCACGCGCAAGTCCAGCATCCTCGGCGGCAAGGCGGCGGCCCCGGTGCTCGCGGTCGACAACGTCAGCTTCACCGTGCGCGCCGGGGAGTGCCTGGGCCTCGTGGGAGAGTCCGGGTGCGGCAAGACGACCACGTCCAAGATGATCATGCGTTCGATCACGCCGGACGGCGGAGAGATCATCTTCAACGACGGCACTCCGCAGGATGTGCTGTCGCTCAAGGGGGCCGATCTGTTCGCGTACCGGCGCAAGGTCCAGTTCGTGTTCCAGGATCCGGTCGGTTCGCTGAACCCGCGCATGAGTGCCTTCGAGATCCTGAGCGAGCCGCTGGTGATCCACGGCGTCGGCGACCCGGACGAGCGCTTCGCGCGGGTGAAGGAACTGACCGAGCTGGTGGGGCTGGATGTCCGCCACCTCAGGCGTTACCCGCACAGCTTTTCCGGCGGGCAGCGGCAGAGGCTCGGCATCGCGCGCGCCCTGGCGCTCAGCCCGTCCCTGCTGATCTGCGACGAGCCGGTGTCCGCACTGGATGTCTCGGTGCAGGCCCAGGTGCTGAACCTCCTGCGCGACCTGCGCGATGCACTCAACCTCACGTACATCTTCGTGTCGCACAACCTGGCGGTCGTGAACTACATCGCCGACCGGATAGCGGTGATGTGCGCCGGACGGCTGGTGGAGGTCGCCCCGTATGCCGAGTTGTTCCGCAACCCGGTGCATCCGTATACGAAAGCGCTGCTGGCTGCGGTGCCCAGCCCGGACCTGGATCGCAGGCTGAATTTCGATGCGCTGATGGAAGGCCGGGCGTCGGACCCGAAGGCCTGGCCGAACCCTTTCCGCCTTGACGGTACGGCGCCTACCTCGATGATCGACCTCGGCGAGGGCCACCTGGTGCGCGCGCGCGACACGGCAGACCATTCGGAGTTGACGGCATGAGGGCCATCGCGAGAGCTGTGGCCGTTGCGCTCCTGGCTGCGCTGCCGCTCGGTGTGGCGTCGGCGCCGCTCGCGGAAAGCGAAAGCCTCCGCACGGATGTGGCGTCGGGCAAGCTGCCTCCGGTGCAAAAGCGCGTCCCCGCGAACCCGCTGGTGATGCCCATGACCGAGGCGGGCCAGCAACCCGGAAAGCAGGGCGGGACGCTGAACCTGCTCATCGGGCGCGCGCGGGACGTTCGCCTGCTGGTCGTCTACGGGTACTCCCGGCTGGTGGGCTACGACCGCACGCTGGGGATCGTTCCCGACATCCTCGAGAGCTTCGAGTCGAAGGAAGACCGGATATTCACCTTGAAGCTCCGCAAGGGGCACAAGTGGTCCGATGGCCAGCCGTTCACGGCCGAGGATTTCCGCTACTTCTGGGAGGACGTCGCGAACAACCGGGAGCTCAGCCCGAGCGGCCCGCAAAGCGACCTCATCGTGGATGGTGAACCGCCGAAGTTCGAGGTCCTCGACCCGGCGACCGTGCGATATACGTGGACCAAGCCCAACCGCGATTTCCTGCCGCGCCTGGCGGGGGCTTCTCCCCTGTATATCTATCGTCCCGCGCATTACCTGCGGAAGTTCCACAAGAAGTACAACCCCAAGGTCACCGAGAACGAAGGCAAGGCGGGCAAGCGCGGCTGGGCTTCGGTGCACAACAAGCAGGACAACCTCTACCAGTTCGACAATCCCGATTTGCCGACCCTTGAGCCGTGGGTCAACACGACGCGGCCGCCGGCGGACCGGTTCGTCGCAGTCCGCAACCCGTACTTCCACAGGGTCGACCCGAATGGGGTGCAGCTGCCGTATATCGACCGCGTGGTCCTTGCCGTGGCCGAAGGCAAGCTCATCCCCGCAAAGTCGGGCGCCGGTGAATCCGACCTGCAGGCGCGCGACCTGCAGTTCAACAATTTCACGTTCCTCAAGAAGAACGAGAAAATCAACAATTACCGCGCCCTGCTCTGGAAGACGGGGGTTGGGTCGCACTTTGCCCTGTTCCCCAACCTGAACGCCAACGACCCGGTCTGGCGCAAGCTCCTGCGCGACGTGCGTTTCCGCAGGGCCTTGTCGATGGCCATCGATCGCAGCCTGATCAACCAGGTGCTCTATTTCGGCCTCGCAACCGAGGCCAACAATACGGTGCTGCGCGAGAGCGTCCTTTTCAAGGAGGCGTACCAGAAGGCATGGACCCGCTTCGACCGCAAGGGCGCGGAGAAGCTGCTGGACGATATCGGGCTCAAGCGGGGTTCCGACGGCATCCGCAGGTTGCCGGACGGCCGGCTGCTGGAAATCATCGTGGAGACGGCGGGTGAAAGCTCCGAGCAATCGGACGTGCTCGAGCTCGTCCGCGAGACCTGGAAGGAGGTCGGGATCAAGCTCTTCAGCAAGCCGTCCCAGCGCGAAGTGCTTCGCAACCGCGTATTCGGCGGCGAGGCGATGATGTCGGTCTGGAGCGGGCTGGAGAACGGGCTCGCGACGCCGGACATGAGCCCCGATGACCTCGCGCCTACGAGCCAGCAGCAGCTGCAGTGGCCGAAATTCGGCCAGTACCGCGAGACGGCCGGCAAGCAGGGCCAGGCGCCGGATATCCCCGAAGCCGCCGAGCTGCTCAAGCTCAGTGCCGCCTGGCGCGCCAGCGCATCGCGCGCGGAGAGGGAGAAAGTCTGGCACCAGATGCTCTCGATCCATGCCGAGCAGCAGTTCGTGATCGGCGTAATCTCCTCCGTGCCGCAGCCTGTGCTGGTGCGCTCGACGCTGATGAACGTGCCTGAAAAGGCGATTCACAACTGGGACCCGGGCGCCTTCTTCGGGATCTACCACCCGCCCAGCTTCTGGTTCAAGTAGGGAACGCGCGGAAAAATGCTGAAATACACCTTGCAGCGCATCCTGATCCTGATCCCGACCCTGCTCGTGATCAGCCTGGTGACGTTCACGATCATTCAGCTGCCGCCCGGCGATTTCCTGTCGAACCAGATCGACGAGCTGAAAAGCCAGGGCGACACCGCCGCGCTGGAAAAGGTCGAGTTCCTGCGCAAGCAATACGGCCTCGACAAGCCGTTCGTCGAGCAATACGCGGTCTGGATCGGGGCCTGGCCGGGCACGCAGGGATTCTCCGGGTTGATCCAGGGGGACTGGGGCTGGTCGTTCGAGTATGACCTGCCGGTGAAAGAGGTGGTGGGCGACCGATTATTGCTCTCCTTCATCCTGAACTTCTCGATCATCCTGTTCACATGGGCCGTCGCCTTTCCCATCGGCGCGTACGTGGCCACGCACCAGTACAGCTGGAGCGACTATGGGCTGACCCTGCTCGGGTATATAGGCCTCGCCACCCCGAATTTCCTGTTTGCGCTGGTCCTGATGTATTTCGCCAACGTGCAGTTCGGGCTGTCGGTCGGCGGGATCATGGATCCCGAGTTCATCGGCCAGCCCTGGAGCCTTGCGAAAGTGGAATCGGTGCTTCGCCACCTCTGGATCCCGGTCATCGTGATCGGCACATCGGGCACGGCGGGCATGATCCGGCGCCTGCGCGCCAACCTGCTCGACGAACTCCAGAAGCAGTACGTCACCACCGCGCGCGCCAAGGGCCTGCCCGAGTTCCGGCTGCTGATGAAGTACCCGATGCGCATGGCGCTCAACCCCTTCATCGCCGACCTTGGCAGCGAGCTCCCGAAGGTCATCTCCGGGTCGGCGGTCGTTGCGGTCGTGCTTTCGCTCCAGACTTCGGGGCCGATGCTGCTCGACGCGCTGCGCAGCCAGGACCAGTATCTTGCGGGCTCGTTCCTGATGTTCCTTTCCCTGCTGGCGGTGATCGGAACTTTCATCTCCGACCTGCTCCTCGCGGCGCTTGACCCGCGGATCCGGCTCACCGGGGGGGCTGCAAAGTGAGTGCGGCGGCCAAGGACGTGGACAAGCTCGAACATTTCGTCTCGACGGCCCCCTTCGAGCCGCACAAGGCGGAGGCACTGACCTCAGAGCAGGAGCAGTTTTACAGCGCTTCGCAGTGGAAGATCATGTGGTGGAAGTTCAAGCGCCACCGGGTCGCGCTCATTTCCGGCGTGATCCTGCTCCTGATCTATGCATCCACCCTGGTGAGCGAGGTGATCGCCCCGTACAACCTCCACACCCGGGATACGAAAAGCATTTATGCGCCCCCGCAATCGATCCAGCTGATGCACGAAGGCCGGTTCGTCGGGCCGTTCGTCTACGGCTACAGCATGGAACTCGACCTGGCCACCATGAAGCGGGGGTACACGGAGGACACCACCAAGGTCCAGCCGCTGCGCTTTTTCTGCCGCGGGGACGAGTACGAGTTCTGGGGCCTCCTGGACGGCGATTTCCACCTTGTATGCCCGGCGGAGGGCGGCACGTTCTTCCTCTTCGGGACCGATCGCCTCGGCCGCGACCTGTTTTCGAGGATCGTCTACGGGACGAGGATCTCGCTGACCGTCGGCCTGCTGGGGATCCTCGTCAGTTTCCTGATCGGCATCACCCTGGGCGGCATCTCCGGCTATTTCGGTGGCTGGATCGACAACGTGATCCAGCGGTTCATCGAGATGGTGCGGTCCTTCCCCGAGTTGCCCCTCTGGATGGCACTCTCGGCGGCGCTGCCGGTGACCTGGAGCCCGATTCTTGTCTACTTCGGCATTACGATCATCCTCGGGTTGCTCGACTGGCCGGGGCTGGCGCGATCGGTGCGCTCCAAGCTGCTCGCGTTGCGGGAGGAGGACTTTGCCAATGCCGCAGTGCTTATGGGAGCAAGCCCGGCGCGGGTCATCCGGCGCCACCTGCTGCCCAGCTTTGCCAGCCACCTGATTGCCTCGGTCACCCTCTCGGTCCCGAGCATGATCCTGGGGGAGACGGCCCTTTCGTTCCTGGGCCTGGGGCTGCGGCCGCCGGTCACCAGCTGGGGCGTCCTCCTGAATGAGGCCCAGAACATCAACGTGGTGGCGTTGTACCCCTGGCTGATGATTTCCGTAGTCCCGGTGTTCGTGGTCGTCCTGGCGTTCAACTTCCTTGGCGACGGTTTGCGCGACGCAGCAGATCCTTATAATTAGTCCGGGGGACGGTGCGGCAAGGCAGGGCGGTTGTACTATCCGCGGTATGTGAAGAGGGAAGGGTGCCATGGAACGAGGGTTGTTTGGATTTATCTGGCGCTACAGCAAGCGGGAGCAACTGCTCATCGTGCCGCTGGTGATCGCGTCCATGGTGGTGTTGTTCGCTTCACTCGACCTGCCAAAGACCATCGTCAACGAGCCCATTCAGGGCAAGCGGTTCCCGAACCCTGATTCGATGGTGACCTTCCTGCGCATTGCGCCCAACCTGCCCGAGTTCCTCGGTGGTCAGCGCGTGCTGCTCGAAGGCTTCCAGATGGACCGGACCGGCTACCTGGTCGCGCTTTCAATCACCTTCCTCGCGTTGATCGTGGTCAGCGGTCTGCTGAAGCTGCAGATCAATACGATGAAGGGGTGGATGGGCGAGCGCATGCTGCGACGCCTCCGGTTCGCGCTGTTCGACCACATCCTGCGTTTCCCGCTGCCTCACTTCCGCCGGGTCAAATCGGCCGAGATGGCGACCATGATCAAGGACGAGGTCGAGCCGCTCGGGGGCTTCATCGGCGAGGCGATCATCACGCCCCTGTTCCTCGGCGGGCAGGCGCTGACTGCGCTTTTCTTCATCCTCTACCAGCACATCTTCCTCGGGCTGATTGCCTTCGGGATGGTCGTCATGCAGGCGGTCATCATCCCCAGGATGCGCCGGCGCCTGCTGGTGCTGTCGAAGGAGCGGCAGATCACCGCGCGGCAGCTGGCGGGCCGGATCGCCGAGTGCGTCGAGGGCGCCGTCGAGATCCACGCGCACGACACCTCGAATTACGAGAGGGCGGAGATTTCCGCGCGCCTCGGGAGGATGTTCCGGATCAGGTTCGAGCTGTTCCAGCGCAAGTTCATGATCAAGTTCCTGAACAACTTCCTGTCCCAGGTCACGCCGTTCCTGTTCTACCTGGTGGGCGGCTACCTCGCGATTGCAGGGCGGCTGGACATCGGGACCCTGGTGGCCGTGATCGCGGCGTACAAGGACCTGCCCAGCCCGATCAAGGAGCTGATCGACTGGGACCAGCAGCGCATGGACGTCCAGATCAAGTACACCCAGGTCGTGGAGCAGTTCACGACGGACGACCTGGCGCAGCCGGGATTGCAGGAAATGGTGGACGCGCCGCAGCTGCCCCAGCAGGGGAACGTCAAGGCGGCCAACCTGTCCTTGCTGGACGAATCCGGCACGAAGGTCCTCGACGGCATTTCGTTCGAGTACGGGCTCCAGGAGCATGTCGCCATCGTGGGGCATGCCGGGGGCGGCGGGAGCGAGCTTGCCCAGGTGCTTTCACGACTGCTCCCGCCGAATAGCGGGACGATCGAAATGGGCGGGATGGACATCACGCGCGCACCCGAAGCTGTCACTGGCCGCGCAATCTCGTATGTGGGGTCGGCGGCCTACCTGTTTCCGGTGAGCGTGCGCGAGAACCTGCTCTATGGGCTCAAGCACCGGCCCGTGCGCGAGAAGGAGTACTCGGGCGATACCCTGCGGTTGCGCGACATCGACCTGCGCGAGTCCAGCAGGGCGGGCAACTCCACCTGCGACATCCAGGCCGACTGGATTGATTACGAAGCCGCCGGGGTATCGGGCGCCGAGGAAATGGATGCGCGTATTTTAGAAGTCCTGAAGGCCGTGGACCTCGAGGAAGCCATTTTCGAGGTCGGCCTGAAGAGCGTGGTTACCGCCGGGCAGAATCCCGGCATCTCGGACAGCGTATTGCGGGCACGGGACACCATGCGCGAGCGCATGAACCAGCCGGGCATCTCGGAACTCGTGGAGCGGTTTGACCTTGCGCGCTTCAACCGGAACGCGACCCTCGCTGAAAACCTGCTGTTCGGCACGCCGGTGGGCAAGACGTTCGACGTGGACAACCTCGCGAAGAACGCGTACGTGCGCAAGATCCTCGAAGATACCGGCCTCGCAGTCGACCTGCTCAAGGTCGGCCACAAGCTGGCCGAAACCATGGTCGAACTGTTCAGCGACCTGCCGCCGGGGCACGAATTGTTCGAGCGGTTCAGCTTCATCCAGCACGACGACCTGCCCCAGGTGAAGGACATCCTCGTGCAGGTGGCCGACGTCGGCCTGGACAGGATCGACGAGGCTGACAGGAATACGCTGCTCGCGCTGCCGTTCAAGCTGATCTCCGCAAGGCATCGTCTAGGCCTGATCGATGAAGCCCTCGAGGGCCGCATCCTCGAGGCGCGCCGGCAGTTTGCCGAGCACCTCCCGGCCGAAATGCGCGGGGCCATCGAATTCTTCGATCCCGGAAAATTCATCGGCGCGGCGTCACTGCAGGACAACATCCTCTTCGGCAAGATCGTGACCGGCCAGGCCGAGGGCGGGGTGCGCATCGGTCGCCTGCTGCGGCAGCTGCTCGACGAGCTGGCCATGCGCCCGCTGGTCGTGAAGATCGGCCTCGGGTTCCAGGTGGGGACGGGCGGTGCGCGGCTGCCGGCGGCGGACCGGCAGAAGATTGCCGTCGGCCGTGCCATACTGAAGCGGCCCGCACTGGTGATTCTCGACAATGCGGCCGCCGTGCTCGATCCCTCCGCGCAGAATCGCCTGCTTGCGAGCGTCCTTGAGAGCCGCGGTCAGCGCGGGGTATTCTGGGTGCTCAACCGAGTGGAACTGGCGGAAAAGTTCGACCAGGTCATCGTGATGGACCGGGGTAAGCTTGTCGAGCGCGGGAAATTCGCGGACCTGAAGGCCAGCGGGGGCGCGCTGAGCAAGTTGATGGATGCAGGTTGAGTCGTTGCTTAGGAGGTAACAAATGAGCCTGGAACAGGAAGTCGAGCTAATCCGCCAGTTTCCGATCTTCAGCAAGATCCAGCCGGCCAAGCAGAAGCTGTTGTGCTTCAGCAGCGAGCGGCTGACCTTCGATGCCGGCCAGGTCATGTTCCGGGCAGGGGATGCGGGCGACGCGTGCTACATCGTGATCGACGGCAGCGTCGAGATTTCCGTCGACACGCCGAAAGGGCTCCTGGTCGTAAACACGCTCGGTCGCAACGAAATCATCGGGGAGATCGCGATCTTCGGCGATGTTCCCCGGACGGCCACCGCGACGGCGGTGACGCGGCTCGAAACGCTGCGCATATCCAAGGACCTGTTCCACAGCGTCATCCGCGAGAACCCGGACGCGGCGCTGGAGCTGATCCGCATCCTGGCCTCGCGCCTCGCGCACACCACTGCGCAACTGACGAAAGCCCGGGTCGCCGCCTAGCCGGCAGCCGATTCCTCGATGATCTCGTAGTCCTCGGTGATCTCGGCGGTCTTGCCGAGCATGATCGAGGCCGAGCAGTACTTTTCGTGCGACAGGCGGATCGCCTGCTCGACGAGCTTGGGCTTGAGCCCTCGGCCCCGCACCAGGAAATGCATGTGGATGCGGGTGAACACCTTCGGGTCGGTTTCCGCGCGCTCCGAGGTGACGCTGACCTCGCAGCCGCTCACCTGCTGGCCGCTCTTCTTCAGGATCACCATCACGTCATAGGCCGTGCACCCGCCCGTCCCGAGCAGGACCATTTCCATCGGGCGTGGCGCGAGATTTCTTCCGCCGCCCTCCGGTGCGCCGTCCATTGCGACGACGTGGTTGCTGCCTGTTTCTGCAAGGAAGGTCATGCCTCCCGTCCAGCGAACTACGCATTCCATGGTGCTGTGACTCCTGAGTGTGAAGGAATTGTGCTAAGCAGCAAATTATCAATAAATTTGCCGTACTGATCTGTGTTACGGGAACTGTGACTTAGTTCACAATTTTTATTTATTGTTTAAAATCAAAATATTACATCTTTATGCGAAACATTCTCATTTTTGCCAAATTTGGTATTGCATTGCACAAAAATGCTGGCATAATAGATCCAAGTTCGATGCAGCAACATGCATCCGCAGGTTGTCTCCTCCACCCTCCTCCTTTGGTGGATTCAGCGCAACCCCTCCAAGGGTTGCGCTTTTTTTTGCCCGCTCGCCGGGCGATGTTCCAAGGCTTTGATTGACAGGACCCCCCGATCCTAATTACAATCTGCGGCTTTTCTAAATCAAGCACCGGGCTATGAAAACCTATACGGCGAAGGCGCAGGAAGTCCAGCACGACTGGTACGTGGTCGATGCACAGAACAAAGTGCTCGGCCGCCTCGCATCGCAGATCGCTCTGCGCCTGCGCGGCAAGCACAAGCCTGAGTACACCCCCCACGTGGACACCGGCGATTTCATCGTCGTCGTGAACGCCGCCGGGCTGCGTGTGACCGGCAACAAGGCGCTCGACAAGAAGTATTACCGTCACAGCGGCTACCCCGGCGGCATCTACGAGACCAATTTCGCGAAGATGCAGGCCAAATTCCCCGAGCGAGCGCTCGAGAAGGCGGTGAAAGGCATGCTGCCCAAAGGCCCGCTCGGTTACGCAATGCTCAAGAAGCTGAAGGTGTACCCGGCTGATACCCATCCGCACACTGCGCAGCAACCCAAGGCTCTGGAGGTCTGAAACAAATGGTCGGTGATTACTACTACGGTACGGGTCGGCGCAAGAGCGCCGTGGCGCGCGTCTTCATCAAGCCGGGCAGGGGGCAGATCGTCGTGAACGGCAAGCCCATCGACGTATTCTTCGCCCGCGAAACCGGTCGCATGGTCGTCCGCCAGCCGCTCGAGCTCACCAAGAACCAGGCGACGTTCGACATCATGGTCAACGTTTTCGGTGGTGGCGAGTCGGGCCAGGCCGGCGCGGTCCGCCACGGCATCACCCGCGCGCTCATCGAGTATGATGCGGCGTTGAAGCCGACCCTTTCGGCCGCTGGTCTTGTGACCCGCGACGCGCGGGAAGTCGAGCGAAAGAAGGTCGGTTTCCACAAAGCCCGGCGGCGCAAACAGTTCTCCAAGCGCTAATCGCGCAGGCTGTTTCAGTCTCGCAAAGAGCCGCCTTCGGGCGGCTCTTTTGTTTTCAGGGGATGACATGATCAAGGCAGGCATCGTAGGTGGGACGGGGTATACGGGCGTGGAGCTGCTCAGGCTGCTCGCACGGCATCCGGAGGTGGAGCTCAAGGCGATCACCTCGCGCAAGGAGGCGGGCATGCCCGTCGCGCAGATGTTCCCCAGCCTGCGCCGTCACGTCGACCTGGCGTTTACGACCCCCGAGGCCTCCGGCCTGTCGGACTGCGACGTGGTGTTCTTTGCCACCCCCAACGGGGTCGCGATGAACGACGCCCGCGCGCTGGTGGAGGGCGGCACGAGGATCGTGGACATCTCCGCCGACTTCCGCATCAGCGACGTCGCCGAATGGGAGAAGTGGTACAAGGTGAAGCATGCCTGCCCGGAGCTGGTTGCCGAGGCGGTCTACGGGCTGTGCGAGGTCAACCGGGAGAAGGTGCGCAAGGCGCGCATCGTCGCCAACCCGGGTTGCTACCCCACTGCGGTGCAGCTCGGGCTGCTGCCGCTGGTCGAGGCCGGCGTGGTCGACATCGGCCACCTGATCGCGGACGCCAAGTCCGGTGTGAGCGGCGCTGGACGCAAGACCGAGACCAACTTCCTCTACGCCGAGGCCTCGGATAACTTCGCGGCATACGGGGTTGCCGGGCACCGCCACCTGCCCGAAATCAGGCAGCATTTGTCGGCGGTCGCGGGCAGCCCGATCGGGCTCACGTTCGTGCCGCACCTCACGCCGATGATCCGTGGCATGCAGGCCACGCTCTATGCGCGCATCACGCGCGAGGCGGATTTCCAGGCGCTTTATGAAAAGCGCTATGCCGGGGAGCCGTTCATCGACGTGCTGCCGCCGGACAGCCTGCCTGACACCCGCTCGGTTCGCTCCGCAAACATGTGCCGGATCGCCGTGCACCGCCCGGGCGGCGGCGACACGCTGGTGGTCCTTTCGGTCATCGACAACCTTGTCAAAGGCGCATCCGGACAGGCGGTCCAGAACATGAACATCATGTTCGGGCTGCCCGAGACCCTGGGCCTGGAGATGGTCGCGGTCGTGCCCTGATGGCCGGGGGATTCAAGCGGTTTCGCCAGCGCTTCGGGATCACGGCCCCGAAGGTCGCGGTGCGGACCCACGTGCCTTGGTACCTGCGCTGGCTGTTGCTGGCCGTGCTCCTCGCGTTTTCGGTCGCCCTTGCAGCGTGGATGTACGACGCGGGTCGCCGTTTCGCCGGGTTTGACCGCAGCGAAGTCCAGGAGGAGTTGAGCGCGATGCGGCGCGAACTGGACTCGACGCGCACCGAACTCGAAAAGCTGCGCGCGTTCGCCAATGCGGCCGACTCCAAGCTGTCGATCGAGCGCACGGCCCAGGTGCAGCTTGCGCAGCAGATCCGCACGATGGAACAGGACAACGCCCGGCTGCGCGAGGATCTCGCGATATTCGAGAGCATGCTGTCGGCCGACACCCGCAGCACCCAGGCGTTGAACATCCAGCGCCTCAAGGTCGAACCGGACGGGCTGCCCGGCGAATACCGCTACCGGATGCTGCTCCTGACCGGGAACCGGCGGGAGCGGGGCGATTTCCAGGGGCGCCTCGAGCTCCTCGTCGGGGTGCAGCAGGGGGGCAGGAATGCTATGATCGTATTCCCTGACCGTGCGGCGGCCGACACGCCGGCCTACAAGCTCTCGTTCAGGAATTTCTACCGCGTCGAAGGCACATTCCGCATCGATCCCATGGCCAAGGTCGGCACCGTCCAGGTGCGGATCTTCGAAGCCGGGGCGGCGCAGGCCAAGGCGACTCAAAGCATAACGCTAGGATCCTGAAGGAGGCAGCGCCATGTTCGGAAAATCCAGCAAGCCCCAGAATCGCATCGACAGCCTGATCGGCGGCACGACGCGCATCGAGGGCAATGTGTTCTTCAGCGGCGGGTTGCGCGTCGATGGCGTCATTCGCGGCAATGTCAGCGCATTGCCCGACCAGCCCGGCACGCTCGTGATCAGCGAGCACGCCCGGATCGATGGCGAGGTGCAGGTCGCCCACCTGGTGGTCAACGGCACGATCAACGGTACGGTCCATGCCGTGGAAACCCTCGAACTGCAGTCCGGTTCCCGGGTCAAAGGGGATGTGCATTACAAGAGCATCGAAATGCAGCAGGGTGCGGTCGTCGAGGGGCGCCTGGTGCACCACGACGGCATCGGGGAGGTCAAGGCCGTGGAACTCAAGCTGGCTTCCGGGTCCTGACCCAATCCCCCGTTGACCACATGGAATTTTGCACTGGATAATCGAGACTCAGTGCCACGGAGCAGAAAATGAATGCAATGACCGAGATGCCGGACCCGCTTGTCTTTACCGATAATGCTGCCGGCAAGGTGAAGCAGTTGATCGAAGAGGAAGGCAATACCGACCTCAAGCTGCGCGTGTTCGTCACGGGCGGCGGCTGCTCGGGATTCCAGTACGGGTTCACCTTCGACGAAGTGACGAATGAGGATGACACCGTGATGGAAAAGAACGGCGTCCAGTTGCTGATCGACCCGATGAGCTACCAGTATCTCGTCGGCGCGGAGATCGACTACTCCGAAGGCCTCGAGGGCGCGCAGTTCGTCATCAAGAACCCGAACGCGACCACGACCTGCGGCTGCGGATCGTCCTTCTCGGCCTGACCCGCACTAGCGCGAACTAAAAAGGGAGCCTCGGCTCCCTTTTCCTTTTAGGGAGCCTCGGCTCCCTGTTGTTTTCTAGGCCGCGTAGAGCGCGCCAAGGACCCGCCGCCCCTTTGCGCCGGTGACCTCAGGCAGGTTACCGGGACGGCCTTCCACCGTGCATTGCGCGAGCCAGGCAAACGCTGCCGCTTCCACCTGGTCGGCGGGCAGCCCGTGCGCGTCGCTGGTCTCGACGATCCTGGGCGCGAAGCGGTCGCGCAGGCGCTGCATCAATGCCTCATTGCGGGCGCCGCCGCCGCAGACAATCAGCCGTGAGGCTGTCGGCAGCAATGACTCGACCGAGCGGGAGAGGGTTTGAGCCGTCACCTCGAGCAGCGTGGCCTGCACGGACTGCGGATCCCAGGATGGGTCCAGGTGTCGACCGAACCATTCCGCGTCGAAGAGCTCACGGCCGCTGCTCTTGGGGGGCTGGAGCGAGAAGAACCGCTCTTCGAGAAGTTTTGCTAGGAGAGGGGCAATTGGTTTTGCACCGGCGGCCCACGCCCCACCCGCATCGAAGGGCTTCTGTATGTGCCGCAGTGCCCACAGGTCCATCAGGCAGTTACCCGGCCCGGTATCGAAACCCAGCACGGGGCCCTCCCGGGGGAGCAGCGTCACATTTGCGATGCCGCCGATGTTGGCGATTGCGCGGTCTTCCGCGGGATCGCTGAATGCGATGGCGTGGAAGGCCGGCACCAGCGGCGCGCCCTGCCCGCCCGCGGCCATGTCCCGACTGCGGAAGTCTGCGGCCACGGGGATCCCGGCCAGTTCGGCCAGCAGGGCGGGGTTGCCGATCTGGACGGTAAAGCCGTGTTCGGGGCGATGCCGGACGGTCTGGCCGTGGCATCCGATCGCGCGAATGTCCCGCGCGTTCGTGCCGGAGCGCATGAGCACCAGGTCGACTGCGTGGGCATACTGGCGGGCGAGGATCCCGCCTATGCGGCCCGCTCGGTCGATTTCGTCGAATCCGGGCGCATTCAGGGCGAGCAGTGACTCGCGCAGCCCCGCATCGAAATCCGCGTGGGCATGGGCAATGACCTGGAAGGGGCGCTGCGCAAAGTCAACAAGGACGGCATCGATCCCGTCCAGGCTGGTGCCCGACATCAGGCCTATATAGAGGTCCCTGTTCGCCACGGGGGACGCGGCGTCTACTCGAGCAGGGCCAGGTTGCTGTTTGCGATCAGATCCAGCTGGGAGGCCAGCGGCGTGGCGTGGCGCCGGAAGGCCGGCATCTCGGCCGCAGCGACCGGGAGGGCCGCCGGCATCGCGATCGCGAGCGGATTGCGCGGCTCGCCAGCGATACGGAACTCGTAGTGCAGGTGCGGGCCGGTGGCCCATCCGGTCTGGCCGACGAACCCGAGCGTGTCGCCCTGGGCAATCCTGGCGCCGCGATTCAGGCCCGGGGCGACCCGGCTGAGGTGCGCGTACGCGGTGCTGTATTGGCCGGCATGGCGGAGGATGACCAGGTTGCCGTAGCCGCCCTGGCGGCCGGCAAACTCAACCACGCCGTCGCCCACCGAGCGCACGCGCGTCCCGCTTGGGGCGGCGTAGTCGATGCCGCGGTGCGCGCGCCACTGCTGCATGATCGGGTGCATGCGCATCCCGAATCCCGACGAGACGCGCGAGAACTCGAGCGGCGAACGCAGGAACGCCTTGCGCAGGTTCTTGCCGTCCGGCGTGTAGTAGCCGACCTTGGCCGGATCCTTGCCGTCGCCGCCGGAGTACCAGACCGCGCGGAAGGACTTGCCGGCATTCACGAATTCGGCGGCGAGGAGGCGGCCCGAGCGCGCGATGCGGCCTTCGTGGTACAGGACTTCGTAGACGACGGAGAACCGGTCGCCCTTGCGCAGGTCGCGGTGAAAATCGATGTCGCCGGCGAAGACCTCCGCCAGCTGGACTGCCACCCCGTCCGGCAGGCCGGCGGCATCGGCCGCCGCGAAGAGCGAACTGCGGATCGTGCCGGACTTCAGGACGGTCTGGGGGCGGAGCGTGAGGCGCGATTCCGAGGCCTTGAAGTTCTCGCCGTCGCGCGTCACCACGGCAAGGGCGTCCTTGCCGGGCACGTAGTTCAGGGAGAGCAGCGCGCCCTCCGCGGAGACTTCGGCATTGACCAGCATCCCGGCGCGCAGGCTGCGCAACGCGCCTGCCTGGGAACGCAGCAGCTTCTGCGAGTCCTCGGCGGTGACGCCAAGCCGCGAGAGCAGCGTCGCAAGCGTGTCGCCGCGCTGGAAGCGCTCTTCCCGGAAATAGGACGCGGGCGGCGGCACGACGGCCTCGGCCAGGTCGATCTTCAGGATTTCAGGCACCGCCGTGCGCGGCAGCAGGAACTGGGATTCGGGCGCCGTGCCGAAAGCGGCAATCGCCCCGAACAGCGGCAACGCCAGCAGGGCGCCGATGCGGGCCAGTCGAAAGCGCAGGGTCAGAAGTCTCTTGGGCAAGGGGGTCTGATCGGCTAAAATCGTTTTTTTATCAGGCGCATGCCGCGCCCGTCGGCTGGTGATTTTTTGTTCGGGGGGCGAGTTTAACAGACTTCGCCGCCCCGGCAGAAGCCCGGGGCCGCCGGCCGGTACATCCAGGTCCATGATCCCGATTTCCGAAGCCCTAGAGGCGATCAAGCGCGGTTGCGAGGAACTCCTCGTCGAGGAAGAACTTGTCAGGAAGTTGCAAACCGGGCGCAAGCTCCGGATCAAGCTGGGGATGGATCCCACGGCCCCGGACCTGCACCTGGGCCATACCGTGGTCATCAACAAGCTGCGCCATTTCCAGGACCTCGGGCACCACGTCCAGTTTCTGATCGGCGACTTCACCGGGATGATCGGCGACCCCACCGGCAAGAACCAGACGCGCCCGCCGCTGACCCGCGAGCAGATCCAGGTCAACGCCGCGACCTACCAGAAGCAGGTGTTCAAGATCCTCGACCCCGAAAAGACCGAGATCATGTTCAACTCCACCTGGTCGGACAAGCTCGGCGCCGAGGGCCTGATCCGCCTGTGTGCGCGCTACACCGTGGCGCGCATCCTCGAGCGCGACGACTTCGCCAAGCGCTACAAGGGCGGCCAGCCGATCGCGATGCACGAACTGCTCTACCCCCTCATGCAGGGCTACGACTCGGTGGCCATGAAGAGCGACGTCGAGCTGGGCGGCACCGACCAGAAATTCAACCTGTTGGTCGGCCGCGAACTGCAGAAAGACTGGGGCCAGGAGCCCCAGTGCATCCTGACCATGCCGCTCCTTGAAGGGCTGGACGGCGTGAACAAGATGTCCAAGTCGCTCGGCAACTACGTCGGCATCGACGAGGCCCCGAACGAGATCTTCGGCAAGCTGATGTCGGTCTCGGATGACCTGATGTGGCGCTACTTCGAGCTGCTGTCGTTCCGCCCCATGGCCGAGGTCGGCGCCTGGAAGCGGGAGGTGTCGGAGGGACGCAACCCGCGCGACGTCAAGGTGGCGCTGGCACAGGAAATCGTCGAGCGCTTCCACGGCCGGCCGGCGGCGGAGTCCGCGCTGGCCGATTTCGAGGCGCGCTTCCGCCACGGTGAGATCCCCGAGGACATTCCCGAAGTGACCCTGACCGCGCCCGAGGGCGGGCTAGCCGTGGCCCAGATGCTGAAGCAGGCCGGGTTGACCGCCAGCACCAACGAGGCCATGCGCATGATCGAGCAGGGCGGGGTGCGCTTCGACGGCGAGCGGCTGACCGACCGCACCCTGAAGGTCGCTGGTGGCACGACCATCGTTGCCCAGGTCGGCAAGCGCAAATACGCGCGGATCCACCTAAAATAACCTCTTCAAGGGGGACGCAATGGCCAGCCTGCCCGAGTACGAGGTCTACGCAGTCAAGTACGCCCACCACGAGCGGCGCTCGCACGAGAATTTTCTCGGCGGGGATCCGCATGACGTGCCGATGCCGCTGGACTACTTTGTCTGGCTGATCCGTGGGGGCGGGCGCGAGATCGTCGTGGACACGGGGTTTTCCGCCGCGATGGCGTCCAAGCGCCAGCGCGACCACCTGCGCTGCCCGGCCGAAGGGTTGCGGCTGCTGGGCGTCGACGCGTCCACGGTCAGCGACGTCATCATCACGCACCTGCACTACGACCACGCCGGCAACCTCGACCTCTTCCCGGCGGCGACGCTGCACATCCAGGACCGCGAGCTCAACTACGCCACCGGCCGTTACATGTGCCACGACTGTTTTCGCGGCGCGTACGAGGTGGAGGACGTGGTCTCCATGGTGCGCCGCGTGTACGCGGGGCGCGTCCGGTTCCACGAAGGGGACGCTGAAATCGCGCCCGGCGTGTCGGTCCACCTGATCGGCGGCCACACCATGGGCATCCAGTCGGTCCGGGTGATGACGAAGCGAGGGTGGGTGGTGCTCGCGAGCGATGCGTCCCACTTCTACGCCAACATGGAAGAGGAGCGCCCCTTCCCGATCATCTGGTCGGTGGCGCAGATGGTGGAGGGGTATGCCAGGCTGCGCTCGCTCGCGGACTCCCCGCAGCACATCATCCCCGGCCACGACCCCCTCGTGATGGCCCGCTACCCCGCGCCTTCCAGCGCCCTCGAGGGGATCGTCGCCCGCCTCGACGTTATTCCAAAAGAAGAATAAGAAACGCCCGGATCCGGCAAATGCGGCACTGCACCCTCGCATCTGATGGTCGTTTCGCAGGCATTCGTGCAGAATGCCTCGGATTCCGGTGGGGGGCGGCTGCAGGTGCAGCCGGCAAAGCATGCCGGGACGACAAGCCAACCAATTGAGGAGATCTTTGTGAAACGTCGCTCATTTCTGAAGAAAGCCGGTGTGGGATTGGCAGCGGGCTCCGCCATTGCCGCTCCCGGGATAGTCAAAGCACAGGCGCCTGCTGGCCTGCCCAGCATCACCTGGCGCCTCGCCGCCAGCTGGCCCAAGAGCCTCGACACGCTCTACGGCGGTGCGGAATTCATGGCCAAGCGCGTCGGGGAGATTACGGACGGCAAGTTCCAGATCCGCACGTTCGCCGCAGGCGAAATCGTCCCTGCGCTGCAGGTGCTGGATGCCGTGCAGGCCGGTACCGTCGAAATGGGCCACACGGCGACGTACTACTACTTTGGCAAGGACCCCGCGTTTTCGCTCGGCACCGCGGTCTGCTTCGGGATGAACGCGCGCCAGCAGCATGCCTGGTGGCAGTTCGGCGGGGGGCAGGAGGCAATGGCGCCGCTCTTCAAGGATTACGGTTGCGTCGCGCTGCTCGCCGGCAACACCACCTGCCAGATGGGCGGCTGGTACCGGAAGGAGATCAAGACCATCGCCGACCTCAAGGGCCTCAAGATGCGGATCGGCGGCATGGCCGGCCTGATCCTCGCGAAGATGGGCGTGGTCCCCCAGCAGCTGGGCGCCCCGGACATCTACCCTGCGCTGGAAAAGGGCACGATCGACGCGGCCGAATGGGTGGGCCCGTACGACGACGAGAAGCTCGGCTTCAACAAGGTCGCCAAGTACTACTACTACCCCGGTTTCTGGGAAGGCGGCCCGATGCTGATGAGCCTGGTCAACGACAAGAAATGGGCCGAACTGCCCAAGCCCTACCAGGCCGCGCTGCAGGCCGCCTGCGGCGAAACCACCACCTGGATGATGGCCAAGTACGACGCGCAGAACCCGCCGGCGCTGCGCCGGCTGGTGGCGAGCGGGACCATCCTCAAGCCTTTCCCGCGGCCGGTGATGGAAGCCGCGGAGAAGGCGTCCTACGAGGTGTACGAGGAGATGAGCGCGAAGAGCGCGCACTTCAAGCGCATCTATGGCGACTGGAAGAAATTCCGCGACGAGCAGTTCCTCTGGTTCCGCGTCGCGGAGAGCACCTACGACAACTACACGTTCAATTCGAAGATTGGCGCGCCCGCTGCGCCGGCCGCGGCGAAGAAGTAACTCGCCGGACCTGTAAAAAACCCCGCCTTGGCGGGGTTTTTTTTGGCCTACTTCTTCTCGGGCGTGCTGAAGTCCGGCGCAGGCGGGCTGTCTTCCTGGTCCGGGTCTTTGGCCTCGAAGTCCGACTTCGGCAGCTCGATCTGGATCTTCGTCGCGTCGACGTTGTTGCCCTTGTCGAGGAACGCCGTGACCAGCCCCGGCCAGAAGATCACGATCGCGACCATGATCAGCTGCAGCACCACCCAGGGGATCGCGCCCCAGTAGATGGCGGAGCTCTTGATTTCTTTCGGCGCGATGCTGCGCAGGTAGAAGAGCGCAAATCCGAACGGCGGGTGCATGAACGAGGTCTGCATGTTCACGCACAAGAGCACGCCGAACCAGATGAGGTCGATCCCGAGCTTGGCGGCCACCGGGGCCAGCAGCGGCACGATGATGAACGCGATCTCGAAGAAATCGAGGAAGAACGCGAGGAAGAACACGAACACGTTCACGAAGATCAGGAACCCGACCTTGCCCCCCGGCAGGCCCGAGAGCAGGTGCTCGATCCACAGGTCGCCGTCCACGCCGCGGAACGTCAGCGTGAAGATGGTCGAGCCGATCAGGATGAAGATCACCATCGCGGTAATGCGCATCGTCGAGCGCGAAGCTTCGGCGATGAGCCCGCGCAGCGCGCCGATGAACACCGCCTCCAGCATCACCAGCAAGAGGCCCGAATAGAACACGAGGAACAGCGGCGTCTCCGCCACCTTGAGGAACCCCTGGGCCGCGGCGACCAGGCCCTCGGGCAGGGCGTCCTTCTGCAGGATGACCAGTTCGGGCACGCCGAGCACCGTGATCGCCACGGCCGCGACCCAGGCGGCCGACTTGCCGCGCTTGGAGAACTCCGGCCGGTGCAGCACCGCGAGGACGATCGCCCCGACCGTGCCCATCGCGCCGCCTTCGGTCGGCGTCGCGAGTCCCATGAAGATGGTGCCGAGCACGAGGAAGATCAGCACAACGGAGGGCACGATGCCCCAGAGACATTTCTTCACCAGCGGCCAGCCCGACAGGGTGCGGCCCTCGCGCGGGATGCCCGGCACCCACTGGGGCTTCACGATGCTGACGATGAACACATACAGGCTGAAGAGCAGCACCTGCACCAGGCTCGGGCCCCAGGCGCCGGCGTACATGTCGCCGACCGAGCGCCCGAGCACGTCCGCAAGCACTATCAGCACGAGCGATGGCGGGATCAGCTGCGTGATCGTCCCGGAGGCCGCGATCACGCCGGTGGCGAAGCGCTGGTCGTACCCGTAGCGCATCATCACCGGCAGCGAGATCAGGCCCATCGCAATGACCGATGCCGCGACCGTGCCGGTGATCGCGCCGAGGATCGCGCCGACCACGATCACCGCGTAGCCCAGGCCGCCGCGGATCGGGCCGAACAGCTGCCCAAGGCCGTCGAGCAGGTCTTCCGCGAGGCCGCATCGTTCGAGGATGGCGCCCATCAGCGTGAAGAACGGGATCGCAAGCAGCGTGTCGTTCGAGATGATGCCGAACACGCGCTCGGGCAGGGCCTGCAGCAGGCTGAAATCGAAGAACCCCAGGTTGATGGAGATGAACCCGAAGAACAGGCCCACCGCCGCCAGCGAGAACGACACCGGGTAGCCCACCAGCATGAAGACCACCAGCCCGCCGAACATCAGCGGGGCCATCAGTTCGCGCGAGATCATTGCAGCGGCCTTTCGTAGTGGAGGTTCGCTTCCATGTGCCCGGTAAGCATCGCTATGCGCTTGATCAGTTCGGACAGGCCCTGCAGGCTGAGCAGCACGAAGCCGACCGGCAGGAGCAGCTTGACCGGCCAGCGCACCAGCCCGCCCGCGTTGGCGGAGATCTCGTTCTCGACCCAGGAGTTATGGAAGACCGGCCAGGAGAGGTAGGCCATGATCAGCGTGGCGGGGAGCAGGAACAGGATCGCCCCGAAGATATCGACCCCGATCTGCTTTCTGGTGGACAGGTTGCTGAACACGATGTCCACGCGGACGTGCTCGTTCTTCCTCAGCGTGTAGGAGGTGCCGAGCATCACCATGGCGCCGAACATGTACCACTGGATCTCGAGCCAGGCGTTGGAACTGATGCTGAACGCGTAGCGTGAAAAGGCGTTCCCGGCGCTGATCAGGCAGGACAGCAGCACCAGCCAGTTGGCGATGTAACTCACGCGTTCGTTGAACGCATCGACCACCCGCGAAAATGCGAGCAAGGGTTTCATTCGTCTCCTCCTCCACGTGGCCGCGCCCCGTTATCGGCCCGGGGCTTCGCGTTCCGCAGGGATTCTCTACGATTGTGCGGGTTCGGGCAATCGCATCGGCATCCTTGCGGCAGGCTGAACCGCGGTTCTGAGATACTTGCAGGATGAGCACATTCAATTTTGACTCCCCCACCGACCGTTCCGGCACCCACAGCCTGCGCTGGGAGAAGTACAAGGGCCGGGATGTCATTCCCCTGTGGGTCGCGGACACCGACTTTCGCGCCCCCCCTGCGGTCATCGATGTCCTGCGGCGGCGCGTGGAGCAGGGGATCTTCGGCTACACCTCGCCCCCATTGGAGCTGCGCGAACTGATCGTCGCGCGCATGGCGCGGCTGTATGACTGGAAGATCGCCGCCGACTGGATCGTCTTCCTGCCGGGGGTGGTTTCCGCGCTTTACATGGCGGCCAACCGGCTCACGCGCCCCGATCAGCACATCCTTTCGCCGGCGCCGGTGTACTACCACCTCTTTCGCGCCGCGCAGAGCGCCCCGCGGCCCTCGACCAATGTCCCCATGAAGCTCGCGGGCGGCCGGTGGGTCTGGGATGAGGCGGCCCTGGAGGCCTCGGTGCGCGCCGGGACCCGCATGCTCATGCTGTGCAACCCGTACAACCCGGGGGGCACGATCTTCACGCGTGAAGAGCTGTCACGGCTCGCGGCGTTTGCCGAAAAGCACGACCTCCTGCTCGTGTCCGACGAAATCCACTGCGACCTGCTCCTCGACCCGGGCAAGCGGCACCTGCCGATCGCCAGCCTGGCGCCGGAGACCTCGCGCCGGACCATCACGCTGATGGCGCCGTCGAAGACTTTCAACCTTGCCGGGGTCGGCGTGGCGTACGCGATCATCGAAGACCCGGCCCTGCGCGAGGCCTTTTCTTTCGACCTGAAGAAGTCGGTGCACGATGCCTCGCTTTTCGCCTACGAGGCGGCCGTGGCCGCGTACCGGGACGGCGGTCCGTGGCTCGACGCGCAGCTCGACTACCTGCGGGGCAACCGCGAGCTGGTGGAGGCCACAGTGGCGCGCCTGCCGGGCGTCACCACCGCGCACCTGGAGGCCACCTACCTTTCATGGATCGACTGCAGCGGACTGGGCGTGGCGGACCCGCACGCCCACTTCCTTGCCCACGGGGTGGGTCTGTCGCCCGGCGCCGATTTCGGCGCGCCGCAGTTCGTGCGGCTCAACTTCGGCACCCAGCGGGCCGTGCTGGAAGAGGCGATGCGGCGTTTCGAGTCGGCCGTACGCGCAGCGAAGCCCTAGCAGCCGCAGAGCTTTTGCACGGCGCGGAGCACCTCGTGGAGGTGTCCTTCGCGCAGGCCCAGCGCTTCCATGTGCGCCACGGTCTGCTCCAGGTAGTGGCGGTTTTCGCCGCGCTCCCCGCATCCCTGGGCCACCATCCGCGCCGTCTGGGGGACGCTGAGCCGCCCGGTGAACTGCGCGTGCGCCGGATCGGCGACAAAGGTGAGGGCCCGGACCGTGCTGCGGCCGATGCGCACCGGGACCACGCGCGGTTCGTAAACGTGGTTGAGCATTTCCCGCTCCCACAGGATTCGGAGCGTGCGCCGGGCGAGGCGCTGCTCGACCCGGAAGGCCACGCCCCAGCATGACCCGCCGTGGCAGAGGCCCATCACGAGCCCGGGGCGTTCCGGGGTCCCCCGATAGCGGTGCGAGTAGACGCAGAGGGAGCGGTGGAATCCATGGACGAGGGCGGTATGCCGCTCCGCGTAGCGAAAGTCGGGCGCCCACATCAGGGAGGCGTACCCGAATACCCACAAGTCTCCGCGCGGAAGCAGGTCCGGGAGTGCTGCGAGGTCTTTCGGCAGCGAAGCTTGACGCGGTGTGCCCATCGGCATCGATTATAGGGGCCGTGCACCGGCCGGGCGCGTCGCTGCACTAGAATCCGGGCTTTCGCCCCTGGGGTTTCCATGAGCCAGACCCGTCGCCCGCCGATCGTCGGCCGCTACATGCAGGAGGAGGTCGCGCTCGCGTCGCGCAACTGCGGCATGCCGCTCGAGGCCCTGCGCTACGACGTAACCCCGGCCGGGCTGCACTACCTGCTCATCCACTTCGACATCCCGGCGGCCGACGCCGCGCAATGGCGGCTGGCGATCGGCGGGCAGGTCGAGCGGCCGCGCACGCTTACGCTCGAGGAGATCCGGGCGCTGCCCGCAAAGACCCTGCGCGTCACGCTCGAATGCGCGGGCAACGGGCGGGGCCAGACTTCGCCGCGCTACCCTTCGATGCCGTGGCTGGAGGAGGGCGTCTCGACCGCCGAATGGACCGGCACGCCGCTCGCCGCGCTGATGGAGGCGGCCGGGGTGCGGCCTGATGCGCGGGAACTCGTGTTCCGCGGCACCGACCGCGGGATCGACCGCGGCACCGAGCACGACTATGCGCGCAGCCTTACCGTCGCCGAAGCAATGCGCCCGGACGTGCTGGTCGTCTATGCGATGAACGGGCAGCCGCTGCTGCCGCAGCACGGCGCTCCCTTGCGCCTTGTCGTGCCCGGCTGGTACGGCATGGCGAGCGTCAAGTGGCTGGCGAACATCGATGCCGTCGCCGCGCCTTTCGACGGCATCCAGCAGCTCGCGAGCTACCACTTCCGTGCCGAGGCCGCGGACCCGGGGGTGCCTTGCACCCACATGCGCGTCAACTCGCTGATGGCGCCGCCCGGCATTCCCGACTTCTTCACGCGGCGGCGCCTCGTGAACCCGGGACCTGTCCGGCTCTTCGGCCGGGCGTGGTCCGGCGGCGGCGTGCCGATTGCGCGCGTGGAAGTCTCCGTGAACGGCGTCTGGGGCGAAGCAAGGCTGGACCCTGTGGCCGGCCCGTGGGCCTGGCGTGGATGGTCCTTTGACTGGGAGGCCTCCCCCGGCGAGCACGTCCTCGCCTGCCGGGCGACCGACGCGAACGGGAACGTGCAGCCCGGCGATCCGAGGCCGGATATCGGCGGTTTCGGCAACAATGCAACCCACCGCGTATCGATCACAGTTTGCGACTGAGAAACCATTCCGCATAATGAACGGCAGCACAGCGAGGCGCAGAGGCGCGTAGCATTGCTTAAGAGAACCGTAACCAGGGGACGACATTGAAGAAACCGACGGATTGGCCGCTGGCCATCCACAAGGTGCTTGCCGGGAACGGCATCCGCCAGGTCAGCTACGTGCCTGATGCCGGCCACAAGCGCCTCATCGAGTTGTGCCAGGCCGACAAGGCCATGCGCACCGTCGTGCTGACGACGGAAGAAGAAGGCCTCGGCCTCGTGATGGGCGCCTGGCTTGCCGGCGACAAGAGCGCCGTGCTGATGCAGTCTTCCGGCGTGGGCAACATCATCAACACGCTGGCCACCATCAAGGAATGCCG
>Ga0214919_10002766_pt1 | contig 27172 bp, 53 predicted proteins | sample LL1503_MetaG_FD_177994 | JGI IMG/M metagenome (GOLD analysis project Ga0214919, IMG submission 177994) | Freshwater microbial communities from Lake Lanier, Atlanta, Georgia, United States - LL-1503 | ecosystem: Environmental > Aquatic > Freshwater > Lake | place: USA: Georgia | collected...
GTATTTGATTCAATAAATGATAAATTTGCTGAGGTTCTTTCTCAATCTATTAATTTAGATTTAATCAGAGATGAGAAATTTAAGATAATTGCTACTGACTTAAACATTAAAAATCCATCCATAGACCAAATTGCCATTCTTTTTGATGCTATCTTTAGAAAAATATCAATTTCTGAAACAATGGCAACTGAAGTAATTCAAAAAGATGAGAATGGTAGACCTGTAAAAGATGAGGGTGGTAATATGATTAAAACAACTAAAGAAAAAGGTGCTTTAGTATTCACTAACAACTTAACTAATATTAACTCATTTGTTGATGACTTTAATAGATGTTTTCCTGAAGAAAAAGTAGGTGTTAATTTTGAAGAAAGAAATATTCAAAGATTAAGAAGTGCTGCTAGTATTGATGAGAACCGTGACTTTGAAGTTGATTTCAAAATCTTTGATAAAGATATGTATTTATCAATCAATCACAATCCTAAAGACATCTTAAATATGTCTATTTCTAAGTTTTATGCTTCTTGTCAACATTTATATTCTGGTGGGTATAGAGAACAAGTTTTAGGTAACGTATTTGATCCTAACTCTATTCCAGCTTTCTTAACATTTGAAACTCCAATTTATTGGAATAAAGAAAAGATTTCTGATCAATTACCTTTATCAAGAATGATGATTAGAAATATTGAAACATTTGATGCTCAAGAAGAATCTAAAATATTCTTTGACAGAGCTTATCCAGATAGAATGAAAGAAATATTTGGTGAAATGATGGAGAAGTATTCAGAGATGAAACAAACTGCTGATGAAAATAGTAGAATTACCTACATATTTACTCCAGACGTTGACACTGAAGATAGAGTAAGAGATCCTTATATGGATAGAGTAAGTTTACAAAGAAAACCATACATTGGTAAAAACACCAAAACTCTTTACTTAAATAGAATGCATGACTGGTCTAATGTTAAGATTGCTCCAGATGCTAAGATTAAAGAATTAATTATTGAAACAACTGATATTCCTGAGGACTTAACTAAAGTTCCTTTGAATCCAGACTGGGTTAAATTCAAATACCTAACTATTAATACTTTAAGTAACTTTGACAAAATTAAAACTAATTCAATTGCTTTTGATAAATGTAAATTAGACACATCTGTTTTAGATGAGATGAATACAGTAAACGCTAACATTAAGAAATTACAAATTGTTAGTTGTGACTTAACTGGTGAATTAGGTTTCTCTCAATTCAAAAATTTAGAAGAGTTACATATTGTTTATACATTAGACACAATTGAAGAGTTAAAAGACTTGACTGAAAATCTTAAAATTAAAAAACTAGTTTTATCTGGTGATTTAATTAGAGATAAAGAATCTAAGGCTCAAGTTAACCAACTTAAACAACGTGGTATAAAAGTAGAAATCGTAGGTCCAGTTATATAATATGAAAAATCTAAAACACATACAAATATTTGAAGCCTTCGAATCTAAGATTCTTAGCAAAACATTAGGTTATATTGAAACTAATGATAGAAATACATTTATGGATAAACTTAAAAGATTGTGTAAATCAATTGACTTTCCATTATCAAAAATGTCTGATGAGTATTTTGAATACTTACCTTTTAAATCTGCTATTTCTAGAGCGGCTATGACTGGTGATGAACCGTGTGAGGCTACTAGTAAATCAGAGTTTCCTGATTATGCTGTTGCTGGTGAGAAATGTACAAATGGTAAAATTAAAAGAACTTGGGGCGCTAGAACAAGAGATGTGGTTTGTCCGGTCTGTGGTGGTTCTGGTGTTAAACCAAAAAGATCAGAAATTAAATTAGTTAAGTTTTGGTTTACTGCTGAAGGTAAATATGTTGCTAATACATTAGTTGATGGTGTAATTAGAGCGGGTAGAGGTGGATCAAGTGGATCTAAATTCTCAACTAATCTTTCGGATTATACAATTGGTCGTTCTATTTCACATTCAAATCTAAGTGAACTTAGAGGTGGTGAGATGGCTAGTATGACTATCGGTAGTGATGAAATTATTGCTTATATATTTAAAGAAGGCACTAGATATTATGCGATTCAAAATTCTAAATCTGGATCAACTCCAGGTAGTAATGCTTGGAAAAATTATGGTAGATATTCTTGGGCTTTAGGTGCTGGTGAATTTTCAAACTTAAAAATACTTACACCAAAAGTTAAAACAAAAGAAGTAGAAGAAGTAGATCCTTATACTTGGAACACAGGTATTGATTTTTCTTATAGTGGTATAAGAGCCAATACATCAAGTGACGTAAAAACTCAAATTAAAGATGCTCATTTTGCTATTGTATTCGACTTTGGTAAATTAAAAAAGTCTGAATTTGAAACTACACAAGATACTAGAGTAAGTAGAGAAGAAAGAAAAGAAGGTTCTAAATTAGATCCTAGTCAGTCTGATGAGGAAATTAAAAAGAAAAATATTGAAAGATATGTTAATTTACTTTCACAAAAATTAGATATCTCTGCTGATATTGCTAATTGTAATAGATTAATAACAAGATCTTTAGGTCATAAAAGTGCTTTATACATTGTTTATGGTTCAAATATCTACTCTAACTTAGGTAGTATTATTGATTACTATATCAAGTTTATGAGTGCTACAACCGATAGAGATAAAAAAATGTATGCTGAAGAAATCACAGACAGAACAAATGATTTATTCAAATCAGGTATGAAAAAAGCGTCTCAGTCTGAGGATATTATAAAAAATCTTAAAGAAAGACTTAAATCAGCTAATAGAGATGAAAAGTATTTTGAAATGTTAGATTTAACTCAAAAATTAAGTGATGCTATCTATAATAATCTTAAAAATTTCCAAATCAATGATATCGAAGATTTAGAAATAATTACTCAAAAGATTAGTTCTATTAGAAATATCCTTAAATCTGATAGATACGGATTAAATAGATACTTTAGTTATTTTGTTGAGTATGTAGTTTCCGGAAGAGAAGATAGAGCTTATAGTTATTTAACAGATAATTATTACACAGATGTTAATGAAATATTAGAAAAGTTACCAAGAATAATAACAATCATATCTAAGATATAAAAGAAAAGCCTTTCAATTGAAAGGCTTTTTTATTTAGCACAATTTAAATAATTTTTATGTAAGTTAATATCCTTTGAGCCGTGAACAAATAATAAATTCTCATAGTTATTATTAATTAAACCTATTCTATTATGCCTAGCTAAAGACCAACCGTGACTTAAAATAAAAGTATCTTCATTATCTGCTATACGGTAATTGATATCAAATAAATTATTATATTCTTCTGATGTCTTAGCTTTCAAAGCCGCCTCAATTATATAAGGACTAAAGTAATGAGTACATAAAAATACATCTCCTAAGTTATTAGGTAACTTATCACGCCATATCATACAATTAATAATACTTTCATCACCATAAGGGTAAACATTATTATTAAAGTCTTGGTAATGATTTAGAATTTCTTTGAAGAAATTTATACAATCTTTATTAAAAACCATACAACAAGCTTGTAAATAAGAATTATTAAAATCAGCATGAGTAACACCAACTCTTATTTTAGCTTCACCTAAGAAATTAGGGTCATTATAGTTAGGTTTATCATTGGGCCAGATATGAAAGTTATTAAATCTTTCTGTTGGTAATAAAGGATAGTTATCAACTTTATAATCCCAAACTTTATCTATATTAGAAGTAGGTAAACAATCATTATCTAACCAAACAACTTCATCATATGTTTCCAATGCCTTCAAACAGGAAAGTACTTTATAAATAAAGATGTAAGCAGGTTGCCAATTTTCTGGTTCCCATTTAATATCAAAATCCTCAGGTTTATAGATTATTAAAGAGTATTTTGAGAAAGCCTCAATACTTTCTTTTAATACCTCTGATAACTTCTCATATGTTTCACCAGCCGCAAATGTTATGAAAGTTCTCATCCTTCTACTCCGTGTGTTCTGTCAGGACGAATAACATTGTCAATGATAGAGAAACCTTCAGCTTGTCCTGTTAAGATGAAGTCTTTGAATACTGGCATTCTTTCACCTACTTTTTCAAAAGCAAAGTTTAACCACCAGTCTGGCGTATGCCATCCAACATTATCAAAACGATCTAACCACCAATTACGATCTTTAGAACTAATTAAATAACAATGGCCCAGTGTATTCATATTGGCTGAATATAAATTAGCTGATAGTTTTTCAGTAAACTGAACCTGATGATTAGGTGCTTCAAATCTAACTATTTTATAATCAGAGTTCTCTAATAAATTAATTGCCTCATCAACTCTATCTCTAAAGAATTGTGAATCGACAGTTATCAAACAATCACACTCACATATTAAAGTATAATCTTTATCAACAAATGAAGCAAAGATAGCAGACATATGACCTTGCCAAGCACCATAATGACCTGATGTTAAACCCCACTGATTAGGATCTGGTTTGGTAACACCTATAACCCACTCTTTATGACCATCAAATACATTGTCAACTGGTGGATATTTCATATATCGAGGATTGATAATTCTAATATATCTATAACCTAATTGAGATAAAGAGTCATATGACCTAATTTCTCTATTTTTATCTGGTTCAGATGATACTTGTATAATCTTAATATCTGTTCTATTCATTAAATTAAACTTTTTTAATTATATGTAATTACAAAGATTTAGTTTTAATATATACTATTACAAAATTAATCTTAAAGATATGAACTATATAGGTGAAATTAAATTATTTGCGGGTGAATTTAACCCACCGGGTTTTATTGATTGTGATGGTGAAGCATATCCAGTATCTTTATATAGAGAACTATTTGCTATTTTGGGTTATGTACATACACCAGAAATAGGTGGTAGGGGAGGAAAACCTGAAAGGCTAAAATACTTTAGGGTACCCACTATGGACGGATTAATACAGGGAACTAAATACATAATTTGTGTAGAAGGTTATTTTCCAAGAGAGGCATTTCTAGAAATCTATGAGAACTCTACAGGTAATTTAGCTGGTGCTGCTGCTGCTGCTGGTCAAACTAGCACACCGTTAAAGGACTACCAAGATCCTAAAGGAAAAAAATTAACTAGGTATGACCAAACCACTTGGCAAAACTACAATTTAGATACTGATGAATTTGAAGATTCAGGAACACCGGATTCTCCGATGTAATAAATAAAAACCCACTCATTTGAGTGGGTTTTTTATTAACTTAAAACAGTTACCAAGATTGCCAATACTGAACCTAAAGTAATAATTAAGAAGTTGTATTTAGCGTGAACTGAAGTAGAAGCTAAAATTGCTACTTTATCAGCACTATGTGGGTCTACTTTAGCCGCTTTGTTGAAAGCTCTTACATAAAAGATAGAGAAGATGTAACCAGCAACTGATAAAATCAAAGCTACAAACAAAGGCACACCAACAATCATATGAACTAAGCCGAATTTGATAGAAGTGATGATACGTTTTTTAGTACCGAATACTAAACTACGGAAAGCTTCTTCTTCACCTTTAGCTAAGTAAGGCAAAGCCAAACTCAACACTAACCAGAAAATACCGATAACAACAACAGAACCACTTCTGAAAGGAGCCGCCATAATGTTACCACTTGGAGCATTAGCACCACCATCACTTAACATAGAAATCCAAGACCAAGTCATAAACTTTGGTAAACCGATAGAAGCTAAAACACCAATAGAAACAAACACAAACATTACAAGTAAGAAAGACCACAAGTAATCAATCTTGTTTTTCACATAAGCGTTCTTCAACACTGAAGAATCCTTACGGAAATCTTTGTAAGAGTTGTAAAGGGCTGAACCGATTACTAATGTTGCGATGATGTTGAATAGCATATTTTCTCTGTTTTTAGTATATCAAAGATAAGGAAACTTTAAGTATTTACCTAATTAATTTAAAATATTATTTAATCTATTATCTCTTACTCTTTGAGACACTAAAACTTTAAGTTCATCTTCTCTTTCTGGATAATATTGAGATAAACCCATAGGTTCAAACTTCATATTTCTTTCTAAAATTGGTTTAACCTCTTTGTAAAATCTATCACTATCTCTCCACTTACTCGCAAATTCAATAGCTCTATCAACAACTAAACCACCACCAGTTTGAAACTTCCAAAATCTAAATGAGAAAAGGCTACGAATCAAGTACAATTGTTCAAAGTTTATTTCTTCATCTTTCATACCCAACGGTCTGAACTCTGGATTATAAATGTAAATAGCATCAGCAATCATATAAAAGTATAACTCAACATACTTATAAGCCGCTTCTAATAAAGTTTCTCTTACATTAGTATCAAATGGTCTACTTCTATTCCAATCATCAATAAAAGATTTTCTTAAATACTGGCATTCATCATAATAGTGCTGAGACATCTTAAACTGAGAATACTTTTCAAAGATATACTTATACTCTAACGGATATAAATACTCACCAGACCAATCAACTTCTTTTAGTAACTGCTCAAGTGCTAACCTTTCCTCTTTACTTGACTTAGGTATACCGTTTCTCATATACCAATCTGCTCGAGATTTAATCTTATGATTATCTAACTCAGACCAATCTAATTGAACTAATAACAATTCTTTTTCATCACCAGTCTTTCTATCACCTGGTACTTTTTCTATAATTTTTAATTCAGGAAATTTCATACACCTAATTTATCTAATTTCTTTTGTCTATCATCTGAAATTAACTCAGATAACATATCAGTTCCTAATAGATTAGCTAATAATTGCTTTTGACTAAATATGTTGTTCTTTTCAATATGAGTATCAAAGTCTGGTTGATTTGATTTAATATATGAATACCATTCTTCTTTAGAATTGATATCAAAAACCGGTGGTGTCCAACTTTTTTCAGAAACATAAGAATCATCAAATGATGGAAAAACTTGACCACCACCAGCACTAACTTCTTTTTTAACTACAAAAAGTTGGTGATTGCCTCTAATATCTAATAAATTTGGATTATTAGTAATCATTTCAAATAAAGTCTTACTAACATTTAAAATACGAATCTCACCATCAATATAAATATTCATACCGTGTCTGGTTGCTATTTGTAGTTTAGTACTTGAGTGGTGAATGAGTTTAGACTCTCTAAGTTTATGTGATATTCTTTTCAGATAACTTTTACCACTATTATCATAGATAGTACTTGTACCAACAAAAGCACAATCATATGTTTTTATCCAAGAAATTTTATCATTCTTATCAATCATTGGTAATATCTTAATTATATCACCATCTTCTAATTTGTGTATTTTTATCATTTCAATATTGTTTTTAATTTCATATCTCGAATAGAATCTTGCGTATCCATTTCAGAAAATCTCTTCCTAATTGAAGTTACTTTAGCATTTATTTTATTTAAAACTTTAGCATGCTCATATATCTCTTCAATAAATTCTTTTGTCATTTCATTAGGTATTCTAACTTCTTTAGATTCACTAACTATCCATATGCTACAATACCAAATACAATCTGGTCTAGATGGATCGTCTGTATAAGTATGAAATCTTAAACCCGTTCCTGGTATATCAATTACGGAAAACTTACTTCTTGGTTCAGCTTGAATAGAAAGACCAACAAATACTTTGTCCAATATGTCAAGTATTTCTAACTTAGTCATTTAATATATCTTCTAGTTTATTGTCTCTTATTTTTTCAACTCTCATAGCATCCATTTCCTTTCTGGTCATTTTTTCAAATAATTTGAACTCACGAATGTTTTTACAATTAATAATAAAATCCCATTCAAAATAAATTTCTTCATCAATGTCTTCGTGTATATGAACACCTATCCAACAAGCGCTTCTAGTACCATGATTATCATGTGAATGAAGAAGAATATTAAACATCTGTTCACGAATGAAATCAGTAAATTCACGAGCATCTTTCATTTCCCAAAACATTGGTACACTGCTGTAGGTTCCGCTACCACCTCCTATATTCATCGCGACTTTTATCATTGTAATATACTTCCTAACTTTAAATCTCTCATTTTTTCATATGACAAGGGCCAGTATTGAATTTTACTACTTTTATCACAACCTCTACAAACAAAATGTTGATAACTATTTGTTATCTCATAACCCATAGCTTCAACTTGTTGACCACAACAAATAGGTCTGTGTTTAACCACAAACTCTCTACTCTCTTGTATATTCATATCCGTCATATTATCCATCATAAAAGTCTATCTAATTTATATTGACGTTTTAATTGCTTCTCCCAATCTGGCGAAGGATATAAACCCAATGGATTTCTATCAGATCTCATATTATTCATCAAACTTCCTTCTGCTTTCAAAGCCACTCTAACACTCCAATAAGTTAAATGTTGAACATACTCAATAATCTCATAGTTATACTTACTATCACCTAAACCAACTTTCATACCAAGTGGATACCACTTCTCTAAAATTTGTAATTGAATATCTTTAGTAGTGGCGTTAAAGCGCAATAAGGCGGCTCTATCACGAGTGTGATAGTCCCACCATATTAACGCCTTATTACCAAATGTACTCATTAGCTTTTCACCATATATTTTGCCATATCTCTCCAAGTAGTAGGATATGTAGCTCTCATTTTAGTTACCATAATCAACATACGCATATTCAAACTCACTTCATCCTTAACAGTTTTTAAGAAATCCAATGCTTCTGTTTTAGCCTCTAATGTGTACTCTGGTAAGATAGAACCTAAGATAGAACCCATACGCTCAACCTTATCACTAGGAGTCATAGTCAAGTCAACTGTTAAGCTTCTTGATAAGATAGCCTCGTTCATATCTTCTTTAGACTTGTTAGAAATAAAGATGATACGACCAGTGAAGTTGAATTGTTGAGGGTACTCGTCATTCTTATTCATCTTAGCCATCCAAGAAATAGTTCTTGTTTCGTAAGAATCTAAAGCAGACTTCAAAATATTTACAGCTACTTTATCTTCTAAAACTGAATCACAGTCGTCAAAGATAATCAATCTACTATTGTTATCATACAAAGCATTGTATAAACCACGAGCTGTAGAATATCCTTTAAAAAAAACATAATCATCAGATATTAAATCTGAATTTTTAATAGATTGAGTAACTGAATGTGTTTTTCCAAGTCCTCCTTCTCCAACAATTATCAAAGATGGAGTTACTCCACCAATAACCATTTGTGTTAGATTTCCTAAGAATTCAAATCGTTGACTTATTGTAAATGTTGACATATTTTTTGTTTTTGTAGTGATTTATAATACAAATATAAGGAATTATTTTAGATTAAAAAAATAATTGATACAGGAAAAGGTGGTTTTAATATATAGGTTATGAGAAAAACAACATTTATATACGGACTATATTGTCCAATTGAAAATAAAGTAAAATACATTGGAAAGAGTAACAATCCTATTTCTAGATTTAGAAAACATAAACAGATGTCTGATAATAATCACTTAAAAAACGAGTGGTTAAGAAATCTTAATAATAATGGACTTGAGCCAATTCTTAAAATTTTAGAAGAAGTACTAATAGAGGATTGGAAACAAAAAGAGAAGCAATACATAAGTACCAATAGAGAATCAATATTAAATATCTGTGGCGGTGCTAATGGTCTAAGTTTTGGAAATAAAACGTCATTTAAAGGAAAACCACTAGTTAAAGTTGTTTGTTTAGACAAAGAGGGTAATTATATAAAAACATTTGAATCTATAAAAGAGGCAACGATATTTAATGGTAAGAAGATATTTAATGTTTTGATAGGTAAACGAAAATCATCAGGTGGATATCTTTGGATATACGAAGAGAAATATAAGTTAATGGATAAAGATATGTTAAATAAATTTATATTAGAGTGTAACTTAAATAGAAGCTTTGATAATGGAATTAACACAAGGTTCTTAAAAGAAAAAAAACCACACAACTCTAAAAAAGTAAATCAATTTACAGCTAGTGGTGAGTTTATCAAAACTTGGGAAGATTCTGTAGAAGCATCATTATATTACACAGGAAAGAGAAGATCTGGAATTAATAACTGTGCTATGGGTAAATCTAAAACATCGATGGGTTATATTTGGAGATATTGATTTAATATATAGTTTATGAGATATATTAAAGAGTTCAGCGAGTTCAATTCAAATAGTGAATCATTCATTATTGTTATTGATAATACTATGCCTCCTGAAAAGAAGTACTTAGCAAATATAATAAATTATTTAGAAAAATCAAATACAAATTATGTAGTTGCTGATAACTCTGATGAAATTACAAATTATTGTAACACTCATAATATAATTGGTGCTATCTCAACCGGATCTGATTACAGAGTTAATGAAGATTCAAATGTTATTAGTTATAAAGCCTTACAAGACTTCAAATTTCCAATACTAGCAATGTGTTTTGGTTATCAATCAATGGCTAAGTTCTATGATGTAGAAATATTATCAGGACCAGAAATAAAAGGTGAATTTTATTTAGATAACTTTGATGTTTCTCACTTTTTATTCAATGATATTGACTTAAACTCAACTGAAGTTTCTTTTTGTTTTCACGATTACCCAGCCGAAGTTCCTCAAGGATTTACTAAAATAGCTGAATTAGATGGTAAGATTGCTGGTATATCTAATGACCACTTAAAAAGATATGGGTTGTTATTTCATCCAGAAGACTTAACAACAACCCATATAATAATTGATAACTTTATTAACCAACTTTAAAAGTCTGGTTTAATCCATTTAGATTTATAATTCTTATTACTGACACCATATGAAGCATAATCATTGACTTGAGGATATCCAGTATTATAATATCCTAATACAATATCCCAACGACCATATTGTTTATATAACTTCTTTAACATAGAACAACTAACATCAATGTTTAATTCTAAATCAGTTCTTAATTCTTTAGCCGTAACGTGATAACCTGCGTGTACATGAGCATATCTTGTTATAATTTGCATGGGACCTTGAGCACCAGCACTTGAAGTTTGATAAGGATTATATGACCAATCAAAAGGACCACAGTATCTTGTTTCAAGCCAAGCCACATTATAAAGAATGTATTTAGGAATATCATTCTCTTCTGACTTTTTCTCTATTAGATTGAACATCTGTAAACAAGCCGGTGAGTTTGAAGAATCTCCCAATGAAGCAATCTTCATTTCAAACTTTTCTTCTTGACTTTGTAATAGAAACCCACAGGTTAAAACACCCGTAATAATCAATAATGTAATCAGTATTAACGTTCTTTTGATTGTCATAGGCTTAGTTATTTAGGGGTTACTGGAGTAGTAGCAGGTTGATGCTGACTCCAAATGTTTTTAGCATAGATATCAAAGATTGCTCTTCCAATACTATCTTCCATTAAAGTATATGTACCATCATTCTTTGCGATGATCATAAAGTTTGAGTTCTCATCAATTGCGATGGTGACTTCACTTCGTTTAATGTAAGTAGGTGTTGATTTTTTTGAATAAGACTTCAAGTCTTTGTAGTAATAACCTAGTGTGAAAAACACTGACATTCCTAAGATTATCAATGAGTAGTTGAGAACTACTTTTAGTGCTTTAACTGCTTTTTCTTTAATCTCTTGTAATTGTTCTTGATAGCTCATATTTATATTTTTTTAAATTGTTAATAACTCAAAGATACAACTTAACTTCGTAAAATCAAAATTTATTTTTTTAGTACATCATCTATCTTTTTATCACGAGGTTCAATCGTGTTGAATCTTTGTCTTAATAAAGTAAGAGCATCATCAACATACTCCATATCTCCAATCTCTTCACCTTTTCTTGGCACTAAATCACTATTATCACTCGGACTAAAGGCAGCAACGATGTCTAAGTTCTTAAAACCTTTTTTATCAACTAAATAATCAAGAACACCACTATATAAACTACTAACTCTTGGTTTATAAGCATAGTAATCCTCACCTAAAGATTCTCGGCTTTCTTTATTCTCTTCTGACTGCCATTCTCCAAGATACCATTCATTATGACTGGCTTCTTCCTTTTTATTTACTTCAACATAAGCATCTAAAAGAATTTCATTGAATTGGTCTTGAGTATAAACCTCATCATGACATAATATAATCTGAGGACATTCCTCCCAAGTTGTGTAACCTACTTCGTAAAAGTTCATATTCCTAATTGTTTTAATTTTTCTTCTCTATATAATTTAATACCCCATTGCCTATCATAATAAGATCTCACAACCCAATCTGAAGAAGGTAGTAAATGTCCATCTTTAAGACACTTATACTTAGTTATAATAATACTACTTGATGTTCCTTTACTGGTATAAACATAGTCCCAATCACCATCAAATTCTTTAGTATCTAATTGTTTTCCGTTGATATCCATTATACTCCTAATTTCTCTAATTTTTTATGTCTTACTTCTTCTAAAGTAACAAAACGACCAAAGTAATAACTAACTCTGTTTCCTAAATCATTAATCACATTAAAAACAGAGTCCTTAGGACTAACTTCATCACCCAATACCTCATAAACTTTACCTATTGTTAAACTAACGGCTGGATCTGTCGCACCATCCATTTCACCATTATTAATACAAACTACTTTCACTTGTTCAATATATCTTTTAATCTTAATAAATTATATAACTTTTCACCTTCTAAATTTGGGAATCTATGTTTATTATCAACTAACCACTTCAAATCTTTTAACCTCTTATTCAAAAAAACAACATAAAGAGTATTCATTCTTTTATTTGGATCAATAAGTTTCCAATTAGTAATCAGATACTTTAATTTAACTTTAATAAAAGTTTCTCTACTTTGACATTTATCAACTGTTTCTTGAAAATAAACAATAACTTCCTCTAAAGATAACCCATCAGTTATCTTATAAAGAATTCTATCATCTATTTTCCTAATCAACTCATGCGGCTCCATCCTAAAACACTTTCTACAAAGATACGGATAATATTTGATTCAATTGTCTTTCTCGCCAATCTTCTTCAGTAAGAAAATATTCACCATCAACCTTTCTAAACTTACCATCATTACATATAACAATATATGCCGGTGGTGCTTCTTGTAAAGTTTGTGGATCATACATAGTAGGAGTTAACTCTCCTTCATACCAATTATTCACTGGTAGAACCTCTTTCCAAGATTTATCCCAAAATTCTTTGATTAAATAAATTCTCATAATAGCGCCTTTAGTTTAATCATTCTTTGTAATTGAATATCATTCGGATACTTCTTTGCTTCTTTCAAAATAACTGAAGCAATCCACTCTTCTAATGTTACTAACTTATCTTTAACATCTAAAATACCATCTTTATAAGAATACCAGTAACCATAAGAATCATCTGATATCATATCCTTATGAATATCATTCATATAAACCGTTATCCAAGAATCGCCAAAAATTAATCTAGTAGAAAGACTTGTTTTTTCTTTTCTAGACAACTCTTTCATTGCTCTAACATTCAACTCTAATGACCAATCATTAAATACCTTTTCAATATGCTTCAACATCACAGACGGTCTCTTACTAAGTGTTAACGTCTTTTCAACCCTACCACCTACATAATGAACCACATGGTATGAGTCTTCATCCCACTTAGTTAAGTAGTCACCTTCTACTTCTTGACTAACTCTTTCAGAGCCAATTGAAATAGTTGTTTTTAACCACTCATTCATTTCTATAATTCTTTCATCTGTCATACTCCTAATTGTTCTAATTTTTTATCTCTTAACCATTCAACATAAAGAACATTGAACGCCTTATAATCATAATTAAATCCAACTTTGTAAGTATCACTACCACCATACCAATTAGACCAAACCTCATAGAATAATCCCCAACTTTTAAATATCTGCTCTAACCTCTGGGCTTCTTTTTTAGTAGTAAATAATTGAAATCCGGTATCAGATAAGTAAAGATCCAAAACATCTAATTTAGTATCATTATGCCAGTTGTTAAGGAACCACTCACCTTTTATAGATATAACCTGTCTTTTAATTTCCTCAGTGTAATCAGAGCAAACTCCTCTTGTAAGGATTTCATAAAGATCAATCGGTCTTAATGATTTAATTAATCTATGTGTACTTAAATTCATATTCCTAACTTATTTAATAGTCTCTCACGTTTAATAGCATCATCAAAATCAAAGTAAATACCACCACCACGAACATAAAAATTCATGATATCAAAATAATATTGATGATACTCAGTAGTACTAAACTTAACCCTCAACTTCTTAGCCTTCATAACTTCTTTATGATAAGTTTGAACACGAATAGCCAACTGCTCTCTAACATCTTCAATAACCCAAGACTTTAACTCCATTGATATTTCAGAACCATTAATTAACTTCTTTTCAATTTCTTCATAAGCATCTTGATACCTTGTTGGTAAATCAAATTCTAATTCATCAATCTGCCAAAACTTCCAAAAAGAATAACGAGTAATCGTATAATCTTTAACTTCTATTTTAGTTACTCCCATTTAATATCTTATTTATAATGTTATCTCTCCTTAATTGAGAATAGTCAAAGTAATCATCTACACGATTAACAGAATAACTAAAACAAGGCTTACCCTCACTTCTACCACCTTTGCCAATATCAGATCCTAAAGAAAAAATCTCAGCATCTGATAACAAACAAAAAGTATTAGTTTGACTATCTGAACACTTTATCTTAACAAAAGGCATATCTACACGTTTACTATATAATTCATGAAACTCTTTAATACTTTTATAACCAGGTATAACCTCATGTAATGTTTCTGGAGTATATCCTTTTTTTAACCAACGAAAAGAATCAGCAACTAAGCCATTATAATACCAATAGTTATCATAATCGGTAATAATCTCAGTAGACTGAAAAATAATCTCACCAACATATTCTTGACCAGGAATAAGTATCTCACCCCAATGTGCCATCATCGGTTGAGTACACATCAGTGTTAAAGATTCTTCTAATTTTGTCTTTTCTAAATTCATTTCTCATTTCTTTCATTGCGGCTTTGAATGCCATGTCAAATGTTTCATCTGCCAATTCATCCATCCAATTCATAGTATTTGATTTAATTTCTGTTCTCTTACCTTATCTTTACGATCTAACTCTGCCGGTATATTTGGACAAATATGATAATCCCACCATTCACTGCCGTCATACTCTCCACGATCAGACCAAGTACCATCTGAATACCAAATCGTACCAAAAAGATTCTGACCACCATAACCACAATCATACTCAAAATCTAAAGAAGATAAGAACTTACTCCAATCTTCCGAATCCCAACCAGTAGTTAGATTAAATACCGATGGATCATCATCATCATAATCATCACCTTTTTGTATATGAGCACAAAGTACTGACCTACTGCCAATATGCTTTATAAATTCTTCTCTAGCATTCATATTCCTATATTTTCTAATTTAACTCTTCTATCAAATGCCACCTCATCAACAAGATGATACTCTTTTCTATCCATATTGAAATGAGTCATAAAATTATCATGATTAAAATGGTCCATCATATTATCAAATAATGATTTACATTCATCGATAATAATTTGTTCATTATCACCTTCTTGAAATGGTCTAAATAAATTATAATTTATTGGTCTATCACCATTTAGATGTTCATTATCACCTGCTTCTAATTCAATTCTCCATTTGTTACCGTGTTCCCAATATCTTCTATCCATACATCTTGTTAGAAAGAAAAGACCTTCTTGAGTACACTCTTCAATATGAAGAAAGATTAAAACACCATTCCATCCTTTTTTAATACGATCAAATGATTTATCTAAAACCGTACCGGTAACATGAACTCCGGGTAAAGCCTGAATAGCCATTAGTAAATTCTTATACTCTGGTTTCATCTTATATCTGGTGATATCCGCAGTTTCTTTTCTTAAAACTAAACTCATACTCCTATTTCTTTTAACTTAACCTCTCTTAAAAAAGGTGTAATAATTTTATATGTTAATTCAATCATTGAGTTTTCTGATGTGTAGTATGTTTTTTTACCACCATGAACGTTACCACTCAACTCAACATAAATTTTATAATTTGTCATATCAACCTCATTATCATTAGACCACATCCTAACTAAATCATAATTCTTTTCAATTCTTATTTGAGTTGAAATATCACTATTAGACTTATAATAAAGTAAATAGTGATTATCTTGTGGGATAATCATTAAATCATCTATCAATGGTTTACTACTAAAATCAAGACCATCATAGATAAGTCTAATATCATTCCACAATTTTTCTAACATAATAAACTTTCTATTTTTTTATCTCTTTCAAATGACTTAATAATCTATTTAATTGTAAATCTCTCAATTCATCAACATTTCTATGAAACCACCAAGTTCTTTCATAAGCCTGTCTTAACTGTTTCCAAGTAGGCATTGAATCCCAAACACCATAAATTAAAAGATAATCATGCCACATTGGTAATCTTTGAATCTCTGTTTCACATTCCGCTATGAAATTTTGATATGTCTTACCATCGTGTTCATATTCATATTCAGCTTTCCACTCCCAAGTTCTACGATAATCTATCCACTCAAGCTCTACTGTTTGGTCACAAGGTATAGCATTTAGATAAAGACCTAACTTTGGATAAAACAATTCGTGATCGTGCGGTCTATTAGATTTGAATCTACCATCTAAAAGTTTCTCATAAAGAAAAAATTGACCCATTTTAGTTGGAGTAATTGTATCAAAAAAGTTATACTTCTTAAAATGTTCAGTAAATAATTCTTTATCAACTAAAGTAACACCAGGAGGATTACCCATAGGTTTTGAACCATCATTCTCTAAAATAAAGATTGATTTTACTTTACTACTTATAATTTCCTCTTTAGTCATATGCCCAATTCATTTAACTTATTATCTCTTTCTAAAAGAACCTTTCTTTCTATATAATGACATATCTCATAAGAGAAATGTGAAATTATAATTGTCTTTCTAAAAAAATCCACCACACCATCGTTGTTAAATTGAGAAAACATCATTTCATCACCAATCTGAAAGTTGTGATACTCTGTTATTCTTTCATCTACCTTAGTAAAAACAACTACTTCACCTCCTCTTAACGACTTTAATTCTTCTAATGTCATATTCCTAATTCATTTAACTTATTATCCCTCATATAAGGTAGTAAATTCTCTACATGTATAGTACAAGTTATATTCTCCATATGAGGCGTAATACCTCTTTTATCCTTAACAAAAACACTATACTCAACTTTATACTGGTCACCAAACTTATAAACTGATTTAATAACCACCTGAGGTTCTGATTTCTTATCAGACCAAATCATACCATCTTGAAGATAATCTCTTACTACTGAATTCATATACCCAATGTTTTTAACTTTTCCTGACGTTCAACACCTTTAGTTACATCCACTAAATAACCCTTACTTATACCAGTAATAACAGATAACGTATCACTATAACCTTTACCCCAATCTATTGTAAATTCAGCATCATATTCAATCCGACCACCAAACACCACCTTAGGTCCTTTATCAGAATACATATGAATGTTAATGATATCTCCTATCTCAAACTCATGATAATAACGAACATCCGTATCTAAACAAATACTAATGCCCCATTTTACCACCTCTAAGTAATACTTCGTCATGGCACAAATATAAGAAAAAATTCATTTAAAAACAAAAAAGTCAAACATTAAGGTTGACTTTTTTACAAGACTTATAAGTAACATTAATTACCTTTTTGAAACCATACTGCTCAAACTCTAACCGACAGTACTTAATCTTTTCACCAGAAGACTTTCTATCATATATCCTAGTAATCACACATACTCCTTTGCTATAGAAATTATTAACAGAAGTAACCTTATCACCTAACTTTAACTTTTCTTCTTTCTTAAATAACCTTAACAACCATTTCATAGATATTATATTTTTTATTATTATGATGTTCTGCCTTTAAAATTTTTTTATTCTAATTCCCTTTAAAAAATTTTGACGGTCACGAAGAAAAATTTTTTGCCTCAGGCACCCACCACACCATTTAACTTATCTAAATGATTCTCAAACCTAAGCATCAACCGATGACAAGCAGCAATCTTAAAGTAAACTACACTAACCCAATCTTCTACATAAGCATCAACATCACCACGACCACAGTAGTATAAATCATTAATTAATTCCATATCCTGCTTATGATTAAATATATCATTCTCCATTGACTTTATCTTATTAGATAAAGAACTAATCTTCATATTAAGTATAAATCTTTCCCACATAACTATACATATATATTTGTAAACATAACCTTGTTTCTTAGTAAACTAAATCCAAATTATCCAAATAGTTCAAATCATTCAAAAAATAAACATTTACCACCAATTTACATATAATTCATATGATTATACCAACAGGATCAGGAGGACAAGCAGGCATAACAGGATACCAAGGAACATCAGGTCCCGGTGGATTCCAAATAACAGACTGGAAAGAAGATTTACAAAAGAAATATCATAACCGTTTCACTATAACAACCAAATACGATGATATGACATTCGCACCAACCAGTATAATCATAGATAATAACACTGGAAAAGAATATAAACTAAAACCTTCTAATATATCTGATATAATGAACGAAACAGATCGTTACATACAAGGACTAATAGTAACTATAAGAGAAGATAAAATAAATAATATTATCAATGGCACAGAAAGTTAGAAAGATAGGATGGGAAAAAGCCTCACTGTTCAATAAGAACTTCGATAAAGTTTATGACTACTGGAAGAATAAAGCCCAAGAAGAACATAAATACTACGGTGACCTTAAACTAATTAAAGAACATAATAAAGTTTTCATCTATATCATAATAGAAGATATCGACCAATACTCAGATAGACCCGATTGGGAAGAACCAGAAGATAATGATGATTTACTTAACATATGAATAATAACAATGACAACTGGTGCCATTAGTGGAACTCTCACGAGTACTCCAGTATGCCTTCACCAATGGCTTACATGAATGATAATAATAATATGAAAATAGAAACAATAGAACACCTAACATACGAAGACAATAGAGGATCCTATACACCCATTCAAACAAATGAACTAGGTATCGAATGGGAACAATGTTCAATATCTATCAATGATAAGAAAGGAACATTCAGAGGTTTACACTACCAAACTAATCCACCTCAAACAAAATACATCAAAGTAGTCAAAGGCTCTATCATAGACTTTATGTTAAACTTAGATACCAATGAAATAAATTACTTTACCTTAGGAAGTAATGAGGCTATCTTAGTACCCCATAACATGGCTCACGGCTTCCTGACACTAGAAGATGATACTATCGTTACTTATATGGTTAAAGGAGAATATAACCCTAATTCAGAACACTCTATAGTATGGCATACAATAGAAGATGTTAAAAGAGTAATCTTAGATAGTCTTCACGGTAGTAATCTTATTATATCAGATAAAGACAATGAAGGTAAATGATAGCAATACCCTGTACTAACTGTAGTCGAATGATTGATATTGATACTAGTATCTATTTAGATGTAATTGCTGCCAGTGCCGGTGTAATGTGTGGTAATTGTACCAAAGAACATAAGATTAATGAAAGAGATAAGAAACTTAAAAAGGTACTAAGAAGAGGTCTGATTGAAAGAATTAAATTTATGATAAGATGAAGCCGATAGGAAGAGTATGTAGTAAACATGGTTTTATATTTGGTGGAGGAATATGTGATAAATGTAGAAGTGAAAAGATAGATGAAGTCCTTAGTAAAGGTCCTATACAAAGAATTAAGATATGGTTAAAATACCAATTACATCAAATTGTTAAGTAATTAAAAAACTACAGAAATCCGTAGCGTTTTTCTGTAAGATTTTGTGTTCGTCCTATACACGCTTATAAGCAACTCACGAAATCTTCTATTGCGTACTGATCCGTATATACACACTCGTCTGAAAGTCGCACCCCGTCTACGTTTCAGAGGTGCCTTTTTCAGACTAAATTTCGAGGTGGTTTCGACCTTAGTCCACCGTGCCAAACTTATCAAAATGACAACTTGACAAAAGCAAATTCTTATAAATATAATATGAGATTTTTATCCACATTTATTATCTTGCTTATTACCAACTACTGCCTTGCTCAAGACACTTTAGATACTGTACGATATGGTGAGACCATCTACTTATATAAGAAGGGTCAATTACAAGAGAGATGGCACTACAAAGGTGACCAGGTAGACATTAGAGTGATATATGTTTATAGAGACGGTGTGTTAGTGCGTAGAGAGTGGTGGCAGAAGGGTAAGAGAATATCTTACACTCTGGATAATTAAGACATATCTTCTACTGAATAGGTATGTGTATAGTATTTGCCTTTATCGGTGACTCTTTTCCATTTCTTTTTCTTTACAGAGCCATATGAGGTTATTTTAAGTTTTTCGTATTGTTTTTCTATAACGTCTTTATTGATTAAAGGATGTTCTTTTAGTTTATTGAGGAACTCTTCAGTTTTATATAACTGGTATACCATTCTTTTAGAATCGTTATAGCTGAAGCTTGAGTTTGTTTTTATTTCAGTTATATAATTTTTGATGTGTTTAGCCCATTTGAGTTCTCTAAGTTCTGTGTAGCCATCTTCTGTTCTTATTTCGTTTAAGCTAGGAATTTTAGATAATAGGAACTTTTCTACTTTGAATGCTAGTTTTTTATCTGTTAGTGGTATGAATCTAGATTGATCTATAAGTATGTTATACTTTTTATGAATGGTAAGTACTCTATTAAGGTCGTTGCTAGATACGCCTATTTTCATATGTTTTTTATCACTACAAGCTAAAATATAAACATAATACATATTATTTATATTTTCTATAAGCTTTAAGTTTAATTCTACAGAAAAGTGCCGCGGATTTCTGTAATCATCGCAATTACGATTACCTTTTATGCTATTACAACTTCGACACAATGGTTGAAGGTTATTAAACTCTATGATTAATTCTGGATAAAGTGAATAAGGTTTTATGTGGTCTACTGCTATATTCTCTTTACTATTACATTTAAGACATTGTTTACCCCAGGTTTCAAATACTTTTCTTCTTAGTTCTTTCCAGGTTGAAGGTGGTATATCAGGTCTATCTATATGTGCTTTTAGTATATTAAAGTTATTATCTTCATATAGTTCAAATAAGTATTCCCAGGTGTTATTATAAGTAGTAGGTATATCTTGACCTATTTGGTTAAAGAAGAAATTAATTAAATCTTTTTCTTTAGCGATAGTATTTCTATTTTCAATAAGATGATGATATTTAAGGTAAGTACATATTTGGTTAATAATAGTTCTTTTCTTATTGAGAAGAACTGCTTTCTTGTTTCTTGTGCCTTTATATGAATTAGATTGTGATATAACACCCATACAATATATAGGTTATTTACAGAAATTTGTTGCGTTTTTCTGTAATGAACTTCGTAAACTCAGTAAAGGTTAAAGCCATGTTAAAACGGGTGCTAGACTACGACTCTCCAGTCAATTTTCATATACATATTATATGAAGAAGATTATCTTAATATTACTACCTCTTATATTTATATTTAGTCAGACATTGTGTCAATTGCCACTTAATGACTTTGTAGCGGATTGGTTATTTACGCCATATAGATTAGGTGGTACTACTAAGTCAGGTATAGATTGTTCGGCTTTTGTACAAACTATGGCTAAGGATGTTTTTTGTGTTAATATACCTAGAACGACTGTGACTCAGATGAAATCATTAAAACCTGTTAAGTCAAAGGATAGTATGAAGACTGGCGATTTGATATTCTTTAAGAGTAAGTCTTCACCAACTGGATATCACGTTGGGTTTTATTTATGGAATAATCAATTCATGCATGCTGCTGGTAGAAAGTTAGGTGTTATTATCAGTGATTTGAAAGGAAGAAGTATTTATGTAATTAGAAGAATAATATATGAGTGAATATAACAAACTAGTAAAACTGATTAATGATTCAGAAGAGGATTATCAATTAATAGAAATATCACGTTATGTAGAGCGTAAGTATCAGGGTGATAAATTAGAACTACGAAGATTAATAAATGATAAGTTTAGACCGAACTTAGATGATTATCCTTATAAACCTATAAATTAAATTAAAAACTATGATAAATTTTATTAAAAGACTTTTCACAAAGAAAAAGGTTGAATTGCCTAAATCTATACACGAGCAGGTAGAAGAGAATCTTAAAGAAAGACAAAGAATTAAAGACGAGTTAAAGAGAAGAAAGGGGTCTTAAACTTATCTTATAAAAAAACAAATAAAAATGAAAAAAATTTATTCACTACTAATAGCCATCATTATTGGGGCTCAAGTAGCAATCGCACAATGTAGTCCTACATTAAACAATTTTGAAATTAAATTGAGTCAAACTGGATATCAAACTTTGAAAGTTCAAATGAGATATCACGCTGATGCTGTAGATAGTGCCGAAAGCACATTACCATCTACTAAGCAAGTATTTGATGGATTAATATTTGCTATTACATGGCCCGCAACTAGTCGTGTAGAATTAACTAAGTGTGTTAGGAATAGTAAGGATATTAATTTGGTAATTGATTATACACCACAAAACAAAAATATCAGAACATTAGTACATGATAACTCTATTACCATGCCTACGCCATTTAAAGCAGATTGGGTAAACAATATATGGTATGATGTTGCTACTATTACCTTTGGAGGAACTTTGGCAAATGGTGATTATTTTAGTTTAGTAAACTGTGATTATGGTTTAGCTCATCCAAATACTTATAATGGAAATACCACTACAGATCCTTGGTTATCTATTTTAGAAGACGGTAGATCATTTCAATATTCTCCAAAAATGATTACAGAGTTGCCTGGAACAAAGTGGTTGAAACTAGTTTCTAAACAATGTTCTAATACTACAAAAAAGGGAGTAAGATGTAAGAATAAAACAACCAATTCAAACGGACGATGTTCAACACATCAATAAGAGATATCAATATTACAAAGGGAATGATTTAATCGTTCCCTTTTTTTATTATTACCAATATGTTACTTTACTTTAGCATAAGCATAATATGATAATCGACTACTTTTTGGAATGGTCATAATATATACTTTATGATTATACTAGCAGTTATATCGATTATCTTTATTGTTACTACGGTAATAAAGGATCGTAAAGAGTATTTTGAGTGGAAGAAGTAATTACTTTACTTTATTCCAAACTTCTTTTGGATTGGCTTTATCTTCAATACCAAATACTACTTTGAATGGTCTCTTAACGACTCTAACTGGTTCGCCAGTAGTTTGCTTCATAAACGTTTTAACTGACGAGAATTCATCTGTACCGAATGCGTAGAGTGGTTTGAACTTCTTATCTACTTCACCTTTCTTATTAATACGAGAAACGTTGTAACAGAAGGTGTTATTGCCGTTGATACCGGCATAGAAGCGGGTGATAACTAATCGTTTATCTTTATCTACTCTGGGTGTGAATTGTTTAAACATATTATGAGATTTTCCAAGCGTTTTTAATAATCTTTCTTAGTTTGGTAGCATCCTCTGGGTTACCAATCACTGAACCATCTTTAATGGTGAAAGCGTGACGAGCCACTCTGATGATGTATGTACCGATGTTATATTCTTTAGCGAAAGTACCTACGGTCATTTTACTTTTACCTCCGTTAGTAGTTAGGTACTTTGGGTCAATTGTTTTAGTTCTCTTATAGTTGAATCTGGTGTTATTATCAGACATAGCATTCATACCTGTAGGGAAACCAAAGGTGCCTTTTCTGAATTGTCTCTTAAATTTGGTAGCAACCCATTGGTGTGCTTTATTATAATCTATATCAAAGGCAGAGGCGATAGCACGAACTACGCAATCGTTTCTTTCGGACTTAGCGAGAGGTGAATCTGCGTAGCCTTTGATGGCTTGAGAAGTTGAAGTGTAAGGAATAGACATAAGTAGTGGTTATGTTAATTATATACTACAAAGATAAGGATAAATGATGGATCTACAAAATTCCGCGACGGATTTCTGTATATCTAGGTTATCTTCTACGATTTCTTTTATTATCAAATGTTCCCATTGCGGTCATAAACGCCCATAATACAACAAGTATTATTCCAATTATTTCAGTTTTTTCCATCTTAATTGCTTTATCGTAGGCATAACCTTTATATTCGTATCCAAAATGGAGGTCTTTTCCTTTTGGCTTATTAAGCAATTTTAATGTCCTTAAATCTTCTCGTAGTTCTTCTAGGAACATCTGTCTTGCCATTTTGACATCTGTGAAATAATATACACATGTGGCTACCGCATAGAACTTATCGGTGTTATTTAATTCCTGGTAGGAATTAATGAATTGCTCTTTATTTTCTGATTGGAACAATTTAATAACATTGGATACTTTTTCTTTGTTTGGTAAACCGAATGTTTTAGGATCTTGTAGAGTTAAGCTTTTCATAGAGTAAAGATATAAGTGGTTAGTAATGTTTGTGATCAGCACAGGATTCGAACCTATCTTGGCTCCATCCTCAACGGATGGGTTCGGTACCAAACCTCTTTACGCCACCTGACCAATACAAATATATAAATAATATTTATACCTACAAAATTCTGCTACGGATTTCTGTAATTATAATGATTTAATCTTAGCAATAACTTTATCTCTGCGTTTAATCGCAGTTTCGTTTACATCACCGGTGGTTTTATTATTCCAGAATGTATTGAAGTCAAAGCCAACATAGAAGTAGTAGTCTGGCATTCCTGATATACGACCTAAGCGAGCGGCATAAGACTTAGGGAAAAGAGCTTTATAGGCTTCAGCTTCTTCTTTAGTTTTGAAGTAAGCGGTAATACTCTTTACTTCATTAGCATCTGTGATATCATTTACAGATGTTAGTAAAGGTAGTGAGTAGTAACTATTTCTATCTGTAGGGTTCTTATAGTCTAAACGGTGAACAAGTAGTTTCATTGTGTAGTGATTTAATGTAAAGATAAGGATAATAATTGACATTACAAAATTATGTGCGTATTTCTGTATTTTTTATATAAAAAAAGAGCGACCTGCCCTTGATTTACTTCGTGGTCTTACCCCCGCCCTTCGTACTTTGATATCCAGTCGGCAACCCGTTTATCGTTTCTGACATAACAAAGATAAGGAAGATTATTGAAATATCCAAATAAATATATACTTTAATGAAAAGAATAAAGTCATATAAATTATTTAAAGAATCTCAAGAGATTAATGGGAGTGAAATCTATACCATTGAAGAAGGATGTGGTAAAGTTTATCACGGAGGTAAATTACCACCAAATGATTTAGACTTGCTATTCAGAGAACAAGGTGGTATGTATGGGTGTAAAATGATACCAGCGGCTTATAACTGGCAAACAATATTAGGTCAAAAAACAGGTTCAACACTTTTAACTAAAAGAGTGTATGAGTTATCTGTTAAACCCGGAACTAAAATGATTGATGAAAGTGCGGCTGGTCAAGACTCTGGAAGAATTGGTGGATTAAAGGATATAAAATCTAAATATACTGGACAAGGTATAGAAGGTATTGCTCGTGAATGGTATATGAACATACCTAATGGAGAATTTCCAAAAGAGATTCCAGAAACTGGATTGAATATCACATCAAAAAGTTATACAAATAATTGTCTACACTCAGAAATTATAATCTTTGATAAGAGTTCATTAGTAGGTGATATAAGAATAGTTCCTTTTAGAGAGGTTTTAGAATCATATGAGAAATTAGGTTTGGTAGATGATACAAACTATAAGAGTCTTAAAGATAACTATACTGTAATTAGAAATATGATTTGGACGTTAGAATTGGCCAAACCTGGTCATTTTTCTAATATTCAAGAATTCACTACTATAAGTGATCCAATGTCTGTCATAAGAGATGTGTTAAAAGAAGCATTAAACAAATTCAAAGCTGGACCAACTACATCTAAGATTAGTCTACAAAAAGCACCCAGTGATAAATTAGAGGTTGATGAGTTGGTTGAGAAACTATCAAAAATCTCACTTACAACAAATAAGTTTGATACACTTCTTGACTTTACTATTGAATGGATGAGAAAATGGTCAATAAATTAAATAAAAAACCCACTCATAAAGTGGGTTTTAGTTTTTAGTTTTCTAATACTTTATCAATATTAGCTTCTCTTACTTTAGCCTTAACCCAAGAAGGATCTTGTTCTAAATCTTCATCAGTCATTCCTAACTGATTCATAATTGTTTTTAACAAATACTCTTTGTTTTCCCAACGGTAACTTACCGCTTCTGACATTGTGTCACCCATATCAATTCTACTCATAATTTATAATTTATTTTTATTTATACTTATTTAATTCCTAATTGTTCTAGTTTAAGATCTCTTAGTGGTTGTTTATGTAGTTCTAAGTTACTCTCAGGTCATCTTATGAGGATATCTAAATGCGGTTGATACCAACGACATTTATTATCCTCACAGATAACTTTATAGAATATAGATTTGTTTCGAGGTTTAACCTCAACGACTTTGTAGAGTTTGTTCTCTGTTAGATTGACTTGTTTAGTTGTACATAAGACTTTCATTTGTATAGATTTAGATTCTTGACAAATATATAAAGTATAAATAACACAACCAATCGAATTTACAGGGTAATTATACCCTAAATTAAAAAACTAGAACATTTTCTAGTTTTAGTGTACATGTACTATTTATGCCAAACTTCATTACCATTTAGTTTAATAGAAGTGATGTCTGCTGGTTTAGGTCCTAACGTATTATCACTAACCTTTTTTAATTGTTCAGCTGTCATACATCCATCTTGAAAGTCAATGGTTGCTGTTTGTTGGCTAACTGATATTCTATTAGGACTACAATCAAAGTAGAACTTATTAATCATATTATTAGCCAATTTTGTTTTGTCACTTATTGAAAGTGGATCAGTGTAGAAGATAGTGTATTCATATACATCAATACCTACTAATCTTTTTAGTTTGTTTATTAATCTCATAGTATAATTCTTTTTTTATATTTATTAAAAAAAAGCCTGCCCTTGAGTTACTTCGTGGTCTTACCCCCGCCCTTCGTACTTTGAT
>Ga0214919_10002767_pt1 | contig 27159 bp, 26 predicted proteins | sample LL1503_MetaG_FD_177994 | JGI IMG/M metagenome (GOLD analysis project Ga0214919, IMG submission 177994) | Freshwater microbial communities from Lake Lanier, Atlanta, Georgia, United States - LL-1503 | ecosystem: Environmental > Aquatic > Freshwater > Lake | place: USA: Georgia | collected...
AATGCAGTACCACATACGAAAAAAAATGGTTCATCAAATGGAACTAAAAAATCAAACGGAACAGAAGTAGTTGCGCCTAAAAAAAAATCAAACGAAACAGGAGGAACAGGAGGAACAGGAGGAACAGGAGGAACACCACCAAAACAAACATCACAAGAAAAAAGAAAAGCCAAAAAAGCTAGACAGGCAAAAGGTATTTTTACAGAAGGTGAAAAAGTCAAAAAAAAAACACAAAAAATTATTGAAGATCAAGCAAAACAAAAAAAAAAAGAAAAAGGAGAAGCAAAAGCAAAAGCAAGACAAGAAGCAAAAGCAAAAGAAAAAGCATTCGCAGCATTATCTCCAGAAGCAAAAGCAGAAGCTTCTACACCTACACATAAAAACACAGTAGCAGTAGTACCCGTAAACCCAAAATTAATACTTAAAGGTGTTACAAGAACATCAAGTTTGGTTAATAGTATAGAAAAATCTAAAAAACCTAAAAAATCTAAAAAACCTATATTAACTCCAGAACAACACCAGGAACGCAAAGCATTTTCAGAAGAATCAAGAAAACTAGAATCAGAAAAACAAAAATTACAAAATGAAATTGCAAAAATTAATATTACAAAACCAAATAGCACTAATCTTTTACAACAAAAACAAACTAATTTAGCTAAAATAACTAATCAAACTACAAGACTTACAGAAAGTGCAAAAGAAAAGGGAATAAATAATTCATTTATTAGGCGTATTACTAGAAATACACCATCTACATCTAAAAATACAGGGACAAATGAAAAAGTAGTAGCAGTAGTTGATCCAAAAACAGGAGTTTCTGCGACAGGAAATACAAAAACAGGAGTAGTAGCTGGGACAGGAGTTGCTGCAGACCCTGTAAAAACAGTAGTACCAGTAGTACCAGTAGTAGCAGGGACAGAAGTAGTTGGGGCAGTATCAGTTGAAAAACCAGTAGCAGGAAATACAAAAGTAGTACAAGAGACAGGAGAATCAGGGACAGGAGTAGTAAGAATATTTAATTCAGGAAGACAACAAAGTATGGTAACTGCAATAAAAACACTACCAACTGGTCAAAAAGAAGTTGCACCTGTAGAAGAAAAGAGAACTTGGTGGCAAAGAATACCTGGTTTAGGAAAAATTCTTGGACCTACGGCAACTGCAAAAGAACAAGCTGCAGCATTTTTAAAATATAAAATACAAAAAGAAAAAAATAATAAATTAATTTTAAATCAAGAAGCTAAAGAAGCTAAAAAAGCTGCACAAACAAAAGCTGCACAAAAAGAACTATTTAAAAGTGCAAATTTTAGTGGACCTCCTAAAGCAGTAGATGAAGCTCCTAAAGAAACAGCAGTTGTAGCTCCTAAAGCAGAAGTTGTAGCTCCTAAAGCAGAAGTTGTAGCTCCTAAAGCAGAAGTTGTAGCTCCTAAAGCAGAAGTTGAAGCTCCTAAAGCAGAAGTTGAAGCTCCTAAATCACCAGCACCAGCAGTAGTTGAAGCTCCTAAAGCAGAAGTTGAAGCTCCTAAAGTACCAGAATATTCCAATACTCAAAAAAAAGGTATACAAAATGCTAAAAATAAACAGACTATTAATATTCAGAGAGCTGTGCAAAGTGTTTCGCCAAATAAATCACCACGTCTTCCTGAAATGGAAAAAGGATTAAATACAAATAAACAAAAACAAAATGAAGAAACAAAAAAACAAAATGACAAAACAAAAACAAATTTAAATAATCAGTTAAAATTAGCAGAACAAAAAGAAAATATAACTGGTATAAAAGAAATTAAAAAAAAACAAACTGAAATAGAAACAAAAAACAAACGTAATGCTGAAAGTGCAATGATGTTTGGTGGTTATAAAAATATAAATACCCGTAAAACTAAGAAAAATTATAAAAAATAATTATAAAATATCTAAATATCTAAATATCTAAATATCTAAATATCTAAATATCTAAATATCTAAATATCTAAATATCTAAATATCTACATAACACTAAAACAAAGAGCCACCATCATAATAATTATAACCATCAAAGTAAGGGTTATCCAATTCCAAGTAATTTTTTTACAACTTTGACAATTTTCTGTATCTATAAATTTATCTTTCTTAATAATTTTACTACTTTCACCACTTTGAAAACCTTCAATAGAATTATCTATATCTCTATCACTTCTTACACCTCCACTACCTTCACTACCTCCACCAATTTTTCTTTTAACAACACTTTGGTCATTTTCCCAGAAATTAAGAGAATACCCTCCTAAACCATTTGTTTTGGGATCGGTTTCATATGTCATTGTACCTCCATTAGTTTGCCAATTCCCATTTTGCCATAAGGGTGGGTTTTCAACATTCATTTTATTCCATCTATTTTCCGGTTTTTTACTAATACGACGATCACCAATACCTGTACCAAAGGCTAATTCGGTATATGCAAAATTATCACCTAAAAAAGATTCACTATTTATCAATGTTGCTTTGGAGCTATTTGCATCATTGGCATTATTTAATTTATCGCAACAACCAGTATTCAATTTATTATCTAACTCATCCATAATCCATGGACCGAAATACATTTTACTTTGATCTTTATCTCCATTTCTAGGGGTTGCAATTTGAACCCCAATGACACCTATTGAAATTGAACTAGAAATATTGCTGGGCATATCGTCAAATAAAACCACCCTACCAAAATCTTGAACTCTGTATATTTTCATTAATTGGTATATGTATTCATTTTTATTGGGAGGGACACTAAATCGCCTACTATCACGATCCTGTAAACAAGGGGCAATTATATTATGCTTCCCAAAAACTTTTTGATTGAATCCAAAAATGCGATCCATGTATGCTCTAATTATTTCATAGGTGCCAAAACTGGCAATACCCACATATTTTCCATGGGTTATTAAAAAATCAACCAATTTGCTAAAATATCTCCATTGGGGAAAATCTACATCTAACTCGGAATCATTTAGATTACGAATAGTACTTGGTTTCATATTACGTCTTAGATATGTATCGGTATTTATAAGGGTATCATCAAAATCCCAAACCCATAATTTGCATTGTTTAAATAAGTAAAAGGAAACAGCTAAACCATTAGGGGGTAAACTATTTGCGGACATCCCAAATAAGTTTTTGCGAAAACTTAACCAAAAGCTAACTAAGATAACTAAAAGCTATTATGATATTCAAAAGCTTATTAGGATTATATTACATATTAATTATAAAATAATATCTAGAAATATATCTAATTGTATCTAGATACATAAAATATAAAATAAATAAAATAGGGAAAATATTTATAAATAAACAAAAATTGAAATTAATTGAATAAAAATTATTTTATAAAAGCTTCTATATTTTCTATAATTTCTTGATACTGAAAAATGGCAGTGGTGGCATTGGAATTATCTTTAGAAGAAATGCGATATAATATTGAAGAATTGCAAAACTTTGATTTAGGTGACATAGATTATGAGATTGAGGGATTTACTATATCAAAACGTGATAATGAGAATTATAATGAGAAAGGGTCGTTCTTTAAAACTCTAACTGTCCAAATGCAAAATGGACTAATCATTATCAGTTTTCCAAACTCTGAAGGTAAAATGTCTGATTTATTTAACGGTGAGAGATGGAATCATACTGAATACATTACATTTACCTTTTGCCGAGATTATGAAGATGTCGTATCGGTTATCCAAAATATATTTATGTAAATTCTATATTTTACAACTATTGGATTTACTATTTTATTTTTATTTTTCATATAAAAAATAAATTATAAATAAATATATATCTAGATATATAATAATATAAAAAATAATATAAAAATAATATAAAAATAATAAATAATATATAATAATAAATAATAATATAAAAATGGTTGATTACTCAATTTATATCTTTCACATTTTCTTTGTAGGACCATTATTATTATTGATTGGAATATATCATGATAGTCCAAAGTTTCCAAAGTTTATTTGGCAACTACTCATTATAATGGGTATTGGTATTATTGGATATCATGCTTTCCGTGCATATTCTTTGTATAATATAGTTAATACTAAATTAGTTAATACTAAGTTAGATAATACCAAGTGAAATAATTATTAAAAATTTAATAGGAAAATACAAAATAAATAGAAAATATGAAATAGAGAATAGAAAATTTTTTTAGTATTTTATTTTATATTTTTTTTTAGTTTTAGTTTTTTAGTGCCCAAAACCTGTCAAACCTGCCCCAATCCCAAAACCGGCACCTAGTTGTACAGGATAACTCATAGTTGGTACAAAAGTATCAACAATAGCAAAAACACAAGCACTGACAAGACCAAGTGCAATTACAGCCTCAAAATCAATCTTGTTCTTAGGCAAAACAAGGGTGCAGATAGAAATAACGAGACCCATTAAGACATACTTTACGACACGCTTACATAATTCACGAGAGTTAAAAGAATCCATTTGATTATTGATTATTTATTATAATAAATATTTATTTAAAAGTTTTAGATAGTTGAAATTATTTAATATTTTTTAATTATTAATATTAATCTAGAAATAAATTTTTGTAAAATTTTAGAAATTATATAAAAAATATTAATTTTCTTTTTATTATTTATTATTTTTTTATTATTTATTATTTTTTATTATTTTTTATTATTTTTTATTAATTTATAAACTTAAACTTAAACATATCTAGAATATCTATAATATAAAATAATTATAATTAATTATAATTAAAAATAATAAAAATGAGTACAAAAGAAACTACTCATCAACAATCTACTCATCAACAATCTAGTAATAATAATAAATATCAACAATCAAATTATATTAGCAATATCAATAAGAAACCAGAAACAATAGTTGATTATAAATATATTTGTATAAAAAAAGATCATTTTGATGTAAATATGGTCCAACTTAATTATGCCAATATTAATTATACTAATCATATTGAAATAAATTATAAATCGCCATCTATTTTTCTAGAAGGGTTATTTTTTAAAACTCCTCCAATATCTGGCAATTCAGTATCAATATATCACAAAGAAAACAATTCAAATAATATTACAATTAAATTATTATTAAATCAAAAAGAACATCCTCAATTCATTCAAATTTTAAGGTCAATTGACGAACATATATCTGGATATATAAACAAATTTTCAACAGAAATTGAAAATATATTGCAAAATAATATTCATACTGATACAACACTATCATTTAATATTCCAAATACTATAAAATATATTAATATGAATGATAGATCGTTATCTATGTTTAAATATGAACAAATAATTAAATATAATTATCATCGGAGTGGATATAATAATGAAAATATTAAAAATAATGATGAAAAAATAGATACTTATCAAATATATTTAAAATCATATCTAGATAGGAATACAATTTTAGAATTAGAAAAAAAAATGGATAAAAAATATAGTTTTACATTTAATATATCAAATATTTATTTGAGTAATAATAGTTTATTACCCTTAATAAAATGTAATAGATGTGATGTAATAGATGTGATGTAGATGATATAGTAGTTGAATAAAAGATTAAAAAATAAAATATTTTTTAGATTTATATTTTCTATATAAAATTTAATATATAATAATAATTATAATAGTAATAATAATTATAATAGTAATAATAATTATAATAGTAATAATAATTATAATAGTAATAATAATTATAATAATAATTATAATAATTATATTGATATATAATAAATAATACATAATGTCATCTTCTATAACTACAATTCCACAAACAACATTCGGTGCGACAGCTCCAACAGCTTCTCCAGGATCAGGATCCGGAGCAGGCACAGGTAGTTGTCAAGTTACAGTTCCTGATTATAGTGTTCTTCGAAAACAAAATATTTCAAAAATTAATGATTATTATAATACATTATTAAGTAGTTATACAAAGAATTATACTGATTATGCAAAACAATCAGGTAGTAGTAATATTAATGATAGAACATATGCAACTACAACAATTATGCCTAATGTAAAAAATTCTAATCAACAAATAATTAATTTGAGTCAAACTATGATTAATAATGTTAATCAAGATAATGATCTTATTATTGAACAAAAAAATGATCTTGCTAATAAAATGTCACAGATTGATTCTATAATGTCTAATATACAATTATTAACTGATAAAGATACAGAAATGACTGTTTTAACAGGAGCAAAAAAAGATAGTTTAAATTCCACGTTAACTAGTGCAGAAGATATGCAATTTACAACATATATATATCTAGGTATTAGTATTATGTTAGTTCTATTAATTATAGGTTTAATTATGTATTTAGTATATTCTAATTTTACATCTACAAATAATAAATCTAATAAAAATAATAATATATATAAAAATATTACCGTAAATAGCTAATTATAATTTATTCATATGTATATAAAATTAATTTTTTTTAATTTTTTTTACCTTTTTATTATCTTATAGAAAAAATCTTATAGAAAAAATCTTTATAGAATATAATAATATATTAATATATTAATATACTTTATAATAAATAATAAATAATAAATAAAAAATGACTACACCTACAATGCAAACTGGATCTGGAACTGGAACTGGATCTGGATCAGGATCTGGATCTGGATCTGGATCTACAACTGGTTCAGCATCTGATTATCAAGCATTAATGAGTGAAATTAAAATTACAATAGATAGAAATGATGCTCTTTTTAAACAAATTCAACAATCTAATTATCCAAATGCAGGTTCATATAATAGCGATTTAGTAAATTATAAAATTGATACACAAGTTACTGATTTAACTAAAGCCAGGCAACAAATCTGGGATTTTTTAAATAAGAAATATGCGGAAAATACTAAATTAAGAACATACTATTTTGATGAAATAAGAAAAGCCGATAGACACATTAAAGAATTGAAAAGTCAAGAACAAGATTTAATTGATTCTATAGAAGAAAAACAAATTAAGTCTAGTACTGCAAATGAATCTATTAAAAATGAAAAATATAATTATAATAAAATGGAATACTATTTATTTCTTTATAAAATATTACTCTTTGTTCAAATTGCTATTCTTGCAGTAATTACTTTATGTATTATAGGTATTATTCCACGTGCAACTTGCTTAGTAATTACAGTTATATTATTAATCGCAGCTGCGGCATTTGTTGGTTACTATGTATTTTTTGTTAATATTGGTAGAAGTATGTTTAGTTGGTCTAAGTTTGAACATGATAATAGTCTTGTAGGAAAGGGAAATCAATGTTCTGATTCTTCTACTGTTTCTGATTCTGACAAGAAAAAAGCTTTAGCAAATGCAGCAGTTCAACAATTAATTGCTCAAAATAATTCTTCACAGAAAAGTTGTGCAATACCAACACAATGAAAATGTAAATGTATATAAATGTATATAATTTTATATTAAAATAACAACAAAAATTGAAAAAAAAATTGAATATAATTTTATTATATTTTTACTATATTTTTACTATATTTTTAACTATAATAAACAATATGAATTCTTTTGAATATATATCTAGAGATTCTAAAGAATATACTAGTAGTGATGGTGGTAGTTGTAGTATAAATATAAAACAAAAAATATATGAATATGCACCTGATAAAAGACAAATCACTATTTATGAATATAATCCAGATAAAAAATACGATATTAGTATTTATATATTTATTGATATATTAAACTCTATTGATATGTCAAAAAATGCATTAGATATATGTAATAGTATAAATTGTAATAATATTGAAATTCGGCAAAAATCTTTAGATTTTGGATTAACATATAAAAACATTTTTAACGGCGAAAATAGTTCATATAATGCAAGAAAAGTTTTAGAAATTATTAAATGTGATACAAAACCAAAAATAAATATTAAAACATTTAAAAGTGTATGTTATGTTAAATGGAAAATATACGAAATTAATGAAAAATACAAAAAACGAAATAATAATAAAGATGAAGATAATATTTCAGAATGGATCGGTTTATTAGCAGGTTTAGTTTTATATTTTGACGAATTGGATGAAATGAATTATAATACTACTAAATATTCCAAAGATATCTGTAATCCTTTGACAGTTAAGCACATCTAAAGAAAGGAACCCAGCTTTGCGCACGGGATTTCCTAAATCCTGTTTCGAACCTCCTACTTTGCGAGGGCTTCAGCCCCTCGCGCTCCCTTGTTTTGGCGCGGCTTTTTCTAAAAGCTGCTTTTATATTTTTTTAATATAATATAAAAAAATATAAGTTAGCAAAATATTAATATAATAATGTACATTAACACATTATTATTATATTAAAATTTTACTGAATCGTATTTACTTTTTAGAAGATCCCCTAGCATATCTGTTTCGTGGTTATATTTAATAAGTCTTTCATTATTATAGAACCTAAACAATTCAGTTGTACCGTCTGTGTATAAATATTCGTACCTTGTAAATCTTCCATGATAAGGATCCCCCAAAACTCCGTCAAAATCTACCTCATGAGGAATGGAGTCTATAACGATTTCTTTCTGTTTAGAACCGTATACTTCAGGACTAAGAAAGATTTCGAGTCTGATGTTTTCTATACTTTTGTAAAAAGCGTTAAGCTCTGCCTTTGTAAAATCCTTCTTACTTTCCAATTGTTTTCGAATCTCAGAAAGCTTTTGCCAAGCCTTTTTTATTCTTTCTGCAAGGGTAACAGATTCTGTGGAAGTTTCCACAGTAGCAACAGCAACAACATTCTCAGTAGGATTTGACATTCTAAAATCTATATAAATTGTAAGCCTGAAAATTTTTAATTTATAAATTAAAAATTAAAAAATCAATTTTCATATGTTTTACAATTTTTTCCATTTTTTATAAATGCATTAAACTCTTCAATCTTTAATTTTTCGTGATGGCTTTTAATTTTTACAGTATTTTGTAATAACTTTTTCTATTGCTGATTTTTTTACTTTACCAAAAGTTATAATATGTGCCTTATTAAAATTAAATATTTCTCTAGATGCATTTTGAATATCTAATGGAGTAATATTTTGTATGCTATTAATTCTCATGTCTAGTGTTTCAACTGGTCTATTTAATAATACTTGTCTAGAGTAATGTTCGATTTCATATTCAATATCATCAAAATTGGTTTTATATATATCGCAATAATTTTTTTTATTTTCTTTTAATTCAGTTTCACTAACCAAATGTTCTTTAATCTTAACTAACTCTTTAAATATTGCATCTATACATTTAAGCGTATCTTTTGTTTCATTTTGTGTATAAATATCAAAATATCCAATTTCTTCATAAGTAGTTGTATCGCATTTGATAGAATATACAAGACCCAATTTTTCTCTTATTTCTACAAATAGACGACTACTCATATTACCTCCTAGAATATTTACTAACATTTTATAATAAATCTTCATAGGATCAAAATATCCTTTAGTTTTAAATATAATATGAATATAATCCTGTTTTAAATCTTTTGGAAAACAATCTATCTCAAATTTAGGGTGTTTATCAACGAATGGAATTATTTCTGTTGTACCTTGTTCATTTAATGAAATAGGTCTATATGTTTTAGCCCCTCCGAAATAGTTTTCAATTAATGGCAAATAATCATTATACATACACCCACTGAACCCTATGGTTAAATTATCTGGTCTATAATATTTCTTATGATAATCAACTATCTCTTTTCTATCAATATCATTAATAGTCTTCAATGTTCCAATTATTGAACGTCCAAGAGGATGTCCATCTAATAGACATTCTTCAATTTTCTCTGCAATATATTCATCAATATCATCTAAATCATCATTATATTCTTGGACAATTACATTCCTTTCTGTTTTAATATCTTTTTCTCTCATAAATGGATTCATTATCATATCGCTAGTTATTTTGCAAATGATGTCTAGATTCTCTTTAGTAGAAAGGAATTTATAATGATAAGCAGTGGTATCTTTACTGGTATATGCATTAAATGATATCCCATTTGCATCAAATGTTTTAGAGATATCTAGATAATTAGGATATTTTGGAGAACCTTTGAATATTAGGTGTTCTATAAAGTGACTAATACCATTATTTATTTCTGTTTCATTTTTACTACCTACTTTGAAAAAGAAATAGATAGATGCAGTTGCAGTTTCAGTTCTATTTGGCATAACTAATAGTTTTGTACCATTGTGATTTTTATATAATTTCATTTCTTTTTTTGAATTTTTTTTTGAATGTTTTCTAGATTTATTTAATCTAGATTTTTGTAATTTAGATTTTTGTGTTTTCATTTTTTATTATGTAAATAATAATTTATAATTTATAATTTATAATTTATAATTTATAATTTATAATTTATAATTTATAATTTATAATTTATAATTTATAATTTATAATTTTAACACTATTTATAATATAATAACATATTTATTATTCGTCAATAATTTCAATATATAATACATATTTAATAATAGTATATAATACATAATAAATAATACATAATAATACATAATACAAATAAAATGACATATCGACAGACTCCTAATTCTAATCCCCCGGTTGGTTTATTAAAATCTACATATGATCCTAGCAGACAAATGTATTCAATGCAACAAACAATAAAAAATGCACCAAATACAAAATCAAATCAATTACCACCTTCTCCTAATTCATATCCCCAACCATCTAAAAATATTGCAGTATCTACATCAAGTTCATCTATGAATTCATTAAATATGCCTATGAATACACAATCTACATCAATCCAAAATAAAAACAATCCACATCCATCTGAGAGTGGTCGGGTACCTGCAGGTCTACCAGTTCATCCAAATAGTCGCGAAGGTCAAATGATTCGTAATACACAAAATATGCAAAACGCACAAAAATCTCAAAATACCAATAACTCACCCCAAGAAATAATTATAATTGATAAAGTAAGTGATAAAATTTATAATCATTTTAAAATTAAATATCCTGCAACTATTGATGCAAGTGGTTTCAGTAAAACTACAATAGTAGCAATAGTTAAACAATCAATAAAGAAAGAACCACTTAATGAAAAATCTATAAGTAAAATAATAGACATTATAGATCATAAATTTAAAACAACAATTAATAGTGATAATAGGCAAGGAGTTCAATATGATACAACCAATTTTTCAATGGATACGGAAAGTAAAATATCGATAGATAAGTATCTAGAAAACTATACAAATAAAGTTTCAATATTATTAGATAGTGATAAAGCAATTGAAGCCGAATTGCCAAAAACAATGGCGCCAGTAAATGATATTGTTAAGATAACACCTCCAGAACCATTTAGTGAAGATTTTCCTATTAGGGATAGAGTTAAACAAACTGATATGATGATTCCAGAAGTAAGAGAATATGATTATTATATTGTAATAAATTCAAATGATAGAGATATTATTAAATTTCCAGATCCTAATAATTTTGTAATTAATTTTGCTCCTGCCCCATCTGGTGAGACCAATCAAACTGGATATATAGATAGATCATTTGCAAATATTAAGTCTTGTGAATTAATAAGCATAGTTCTTCTAGATACAAGTAATATAGCAGGATCATCTGATAAAACTGGTGTTATTTATCCATATTTACTATTACAATTTGATGAATTGCAAAATAATTTTCATGGTACTAATTCAACTTTATCTAAAGCATTTGCAATTCTTACTGATTATTCAATAACTGGTAATTATAGATATTACAGTATTTTTGGTTCTTTAGGTGATAGCAGTGTTTCGCGTGTTTATAATCCTAGAATAAATTTAAATAAACTTACAACTAAAATATTGTTGCCAGATGGAAGTCCATATAATTTTGGTAATGAAAATATTAATGATACTTCAAATAGTTGTGTTTCATTTGGTTTTAAAATAACAACTATCCAGAAAAATTTGGGAACTAGCTTTATGAATGCAGCTTAGTTTTACCCAAAACTTAACTAAAAGCTAGGTGGGCTAAAGCCCACCAGAATTTTAATTATCTCTAGATTATTTATAATTATTTTTAAGTTTTTTAAATATGCATTAAATATTTTTAAATACTTATAGGCTTTTGATTCTTTAGCGTTTTGGAGCGGCTTTTCCTAAAAGCTGCTTTGCGCACGGGATTTTCTAAATCCTGTACGACATGATTTTGTTTCTTTTTCTTTATCTGGATCATCACATGTCATTACAATGTGTTTTTTAAAGTGATTTTCATATTGTGTTTCTGTAGAATATATCGTTTCCATAGTACATAAATCATCACATTTATAAAACCATTTTATCAATTTAGTATATGGTTCATTTTGACATAATATACTTCTAATATTAAATTTTGGAATATTATTTCTATATCTAGCTACACAATCTTTACCATCTTTACAAAATTTTGATATATATGAACACAATAATGGTATTATAGAATTGAAAAATGTATGATATACTGAAACTATTCTTATTTTTTCATTTCCAGTATGACAATTAGTAAAATATCCCTGATAATTAAACACTATACTTCCTAAAAAATCTGTTCCAAAATTACATATATAATTGATTGTTGATTTTATTCTAAGATTTTCTGTTGTATGTTTATTATTAAGTATCTTATAAATATTTTCAACTCTAGATTCATAATGTTTAATTACTGAAGATAATTCAGGATTAGAATGTTTGCAAAATCCCTGTATTCTCAATTTTTTATTAACTTTATTATGAATTTTATATAACCATTCTATCATTTTTTCTCTTGAATCTACATAATCGTCTATTGAAAGACTATTTGTATATTTAATAAAACTTAAACGACAATATTTACAAGGTAATATAAAACATAATGAATTCATAAATTCTCGTATTTTTATTTTATCACTAAACGAAGGATTTTCAGGGTAAATAAATGTTAAAATATGTAGAAATTCCCATCCACTTGGACCCCAAAATGTAGTATTCATTATAAATTATATTCTAATATATTATATTCTAATATATTATATTCTAATATATATTATATATAGAAATAAAAAAATATAGCTATTTATTAGAGATATTTATTAGAGATATTTATTAGAGATAACTATTAGATAGTAAGAATGAATATAATAAAAAAAACTAAAACTAGAAATACGAATATGGATATGAATATGAATACGAATATGGATATGAATATGAATGGCGGGGGTGGTGAACCTGCTATGGATTTGCAAAGTTTATCTGCCGAAGATATTAAAGCTCTTATGGACCAAGGTATTCTTCCAGAACAAATTGCCGAAATTGCAAAAGAACAAGGACAACCCGTACCCCCTATCATACAATCTATGTTAGAAAATGGACCACAAGTAGAAGAGCAATTATCTGTACAAAATACAGCAACGGTTCCACCGCAAGAAAAAAAATCTAAAACTAATAAATTTCCTGCTATGATGAATACAAATACATATGGTAAATATAAAAAAGTAGAAAAAGAAGAAAAAGAAGAAAAGAAGTCTAGAATTGGAGCACATAAACCAAATGTATTTGGATATGTATTTTCAGATTTGATAAGCGCAGGAATATTAGAAGATATGAAACGTACACAAGGTAGTTTTTTAGTTGGGGTAAATTTATCTAATCTTTTTAATGAATTTAAAAATATGATTGCAACTGATGATAAAAATGCAAAACCACAAGATTTAATCACACCATTAGGTAAAAAAGATTCAGAAGGTATATTTAAAAGAACTGGTGAATGGATTGATGTCAACTTTGATAAAATACTTGATAAAAAAATGGGTTTTCGTGGAAGTGATATTCCTCTGATGCCAGAAAATGATCTTACTGATTATTCAACATTTTATGAAGTTATTGATGAAAGTAAAAAATATGCAACTGTATCTGGCTATGATGGTAAAATAACACCATATGGGCTATTAGTAATGACACGTATGTTATTTAAATATAGAAAATCTAATGCGCAATGGATAAGAGTTGCAACTATTTTAGAATTAATATATAAGTATATTGGTAATAACCAATCTAGAGACTTATTTTTTAAAAGCAATGATGAAATACCTATTATATCATTAATGGATTTAGAAGAGTTTTATAATACAGATCATATATTTATGACCGAAAAAGAATTGACACAATTTAAAAAAGATTTAAATTTCTATAAATATGATAAAAAAGTAGATATAAAAATGAAAATAGGGGAATTAAAAAATAAAATACCACCTCCTATTTAAGCAGCTTTTAGAAAAAGCCGCACCAAAACAAGGGAACTTGCAAGCAAATTCCGTGCGTAAACGGATGAGGGACTAATGTCTCTCATTAATTTAAAATATTTAAAATATTTAAAATATTTAATGAATTTTATAAAAAACTAAAAAATAATAAACAAATCTAGAGATAATTAAAATTCTGGTGGGCTAAAGCCCACCTATAGTTTTGGCGCGGCTTTTTCTAAAAGCTGCTTTAGTCTTGAGAAAACCACCAATTGTCATCCAAATATGGAGGTATTTCTCCAGTATCAATGCAATTATTAATACTAGGTCCTGCTTTAATCATACTATTAATTTCATTAAAATCAATAGCATATGAATAATATCTAATATTGGATACATAACCTTCAAAACCACCGAACATATTTACCCAGAAATCATCAGTGTTTTGTTTGGGTAAAGATGATAATTCTTTACGTATTTTTAAATATCCGTTGATATATAAATCTAAATTCTTATTATTTAATATTACATTCATATAAATCCATTTTCTAACAGGTAAATTATCAATATCAGCATATTCTAGAATATTATCTAAAGTATTCATATATACTCGAATTGCATTTTTATCAGGATGAATCCATACTCCAGGTGCTCTATCAGGATAGCTTGAGGAATTACCCTTATGGAAGATGTGTTTCCATTCGCCTTTTTTATAAGTAAAATCACTTATTAAAAACCAGAATCCATATGTAAATTGAATACCATCTTGACCATCAGACATATTTATTGGTATATAATTAACATTTGTAGGATCTTGACTAATTACTAAAGCATTTTTAGCGTTTTTAGAACCATTTAATAAATAAGGTGTTTGTGTATTTGAAAATTGATATTTATTAAAAAGATATTTTGCAATATAATAAATAATAGCTAACACAATAATCATTATAATAATTTTAACAATTATATACCACATTGATTCTTTTTCAGGTTCTGGAGCTGAAATCATATTTCTTCTTGATTCATTATTACTCTGATTCTTTTTTTCATTCTTAGATTCATTCTTAGATTCATTCTTAGATTCATTCTTAGATTCATTCTTAGATTCATTCTTAGATTCATTCTTATTATTTTTATTACCCTTATTTTGATTATTTCCAATAATTTTATCTTTAATATCACTAAATGCATCACCAATAGAATTTATACCACTTTCAATAATACTAGGTTTTTCATTATTATTGTTATTATTGTTATTATTGTTATTTATACCATTTGCATTTTTCTTTGAATTTCCGTTTGCATTATTAGTTTTTAAATTATTAATAATATTGGCATTTGCTGCTTTATTTGTATTACCAGAAATAGTAGTATTTGCAGCTGTTATATTAGTATTAGCTTTGTTTGTAGATGTTGTATTTGTTTCATTACTAAGTTTTTTTATCATATTATTTAATTCAGCATTACTCATATTAGAAGCCTTTTTATTTAATTCATTTGTAGAAGTTGTAGCATTTGCGGACATTTTATAATAAAATTAAATTAAAATTTACTATTAAATTTATTATTAAACTTATTATATATATTTTATTGTGTCTTTATTTAATATAATACTATATTATTTTTAGATTATTTTTAAAAATATAAAATGTAATATTAAAAAAATATAAAATAATAAATTAAATAATAAATTAAATAATAAAATACATAATAAAATACATAATAAATTACATAATAAAATACATAATAAATTACATAATAAATTACATAATAAATGAGTATCCAACTGCAATTATAATAACAATCAATATCGTCCAATAAACCCAGTTAGGAATCATAGAGAATAGACTAGTAGATGCTACGGGACCATCATAATATATTTTTTTGGCATGTCCAACAGTCATTGCAGTATTACTAAATAATACTCTTGATATTTTACCATTAAAACCACCATCAGGTGTAATATTTACATCATCTGTACTAATAGCAGGAAAACCCTTTAATACACAGCTTGATGAAAGCTGACCATCAATATAAATATCTATTACTTGATTATAAACACTAACAATAATATTAACCCACTTTTGTAAAGGAATCATTTTAACAATACAAGTGCCAATAGTTGGATCTGAATTAATAGCATTATCAATTAAACAACTAGCTGATTGTTTTCCAGATAAATCAGGATATATTTTTTGAATACCTGAACCCATATTATTGATATATGTGAATAAACTCTTTTTAAGAAGATTTATCATATTTTCATAAAAACTAATTGTCCCATCAACTTCAGTTGTGCTGTCAAATGTTAAAGGACAAGACATTGAAGACATCTTATTATTAATAGCAGCAAACACAGTTTTATAATCAACTTGAACAGTTGAAAATGTAGATAAAGTATTAATATCATTAACTAAAGTATCAATTTGATTAGATATTACTGAACTAGATTGTTGTGTAGGAGTACTTATTGTAGATGATAATCCGGAAAACGCTGCATTTACATCTGCACCAGATTTTGAACTTGTACGACTTTCTTCTAAAGCATTAATTATAGATTGAAATGTAGTATTCATTGCATCAACACTGTCATCTGCAAATTGCTGTGACTGAATTGTTTTTGCAATATTACATATATCAACAACAACAGCTACAGATGCATTTACTGCGTCGCTTACATTATCAAAACCCTCTACTAAATGATTACCATTTTTTTGTATTGTGTTTGGATTAGGATTAACAGCATTACCAGATATTAAATCAAAATAACCACATTGAGAAGAATTAGAATTATTATTATCAAAAGTATAATGAATAGTTGGATAATCTATGTTATTTGAACCAATTTTTTTAAAACTTTCTGGAATATTTGTAATATCAGTCATAGATGTCATAGTATCTGATGGAGGTGTAGATGATGTAGGAGATGTAGATGATGTAGGAGATAAATTATTGATATTATCATACGAACTTACATTCTCAGGTGTTATAAACCCTAAACCTACATTTTGAGATGGAAGTTGAATAGGAATATCTTGAAAATTAGATACACTATTACCAGTATTTTGCAATTTTACACGAACAATAAGGTTATTTTTTTGTTTATCTAAAACAATTTCAGGATTACCTGAACCGGCTGCACCTCTACGCATAATAACTTTTTCTTTTCCATAATTATATGTATAATCTTGAATATTTACCCAACAACTAATTGAATACTCATTACTATAACTAGAACTTGGAATAGTACTGGAAGCTAAATTAATTGTACCTGAAGCATTTTTAATATCAGGAATAAGTTCTACATCAACAGAAGTTTGAAATGTTTTTGTAGTATAGTAATTATAAAGCCAATATGCTGATCCTCCAATTGCAATTATGATGACAACTAAAATAATAATACCAATAGTACTAGATCCGGAATTACCAGAATTTACAGAATTTCCAGAAGATTGTGAACCTGTAAATTGTTTAGTTGGTGATGATGTTGTATTTCTTGTATTACCACTATTTGTTATTTTATTCAAATTATTTTTTAGTGAATTGTTTGGTGTATTAGTTTTTAGTAAATTATTATTAGCTTTATTCATTTTATATTTTTTACTGTTTTGATATTTACTATTTTATTATAATTATATATTATTTAGATATTCTATTTGCTAGATTAGTAATAATATTTTACTATTTATATTATTCAAAGAAAAAATTAAAAATAATAAAAATAAATCATAATCAAAAAACATAATCAAAAAACATAATCAAAAAACATAATCAAAAAACATATTCTAGATTGTTTGTATTTCATCAAAAGATAAAGGGTATGGAATCAATGAAAGATTTCTAATTTTACCTAAAAAATTATCATTTAATGAACCCAAAACAATATCACTTTTAATATCACTTATTACAATAACACTTGGTAATATTTTAGTAGAAACTAAAACTCCATTTATATATAATCTTATATTACGATTTTCAATAACTATAACATATTTTGTCCAGGTTTGTAATTTAATATCATTAAACTTTACTTCAGCAAATTGTGCGTAAAATGGATTATTTCTATATTTGACAGATATAGAAAGATAGTTTTTTTTTGGATGATATGATATTAAAGGTGAATCACCCATTGCAATAATTGGTTTTAAATGATTAAAATTTGTGTGCCATTTATCATTGCCACCTATTGAAGGTATATACATCTCCCAAGAAAAAGTTAAACCATATCCAAGTTTAGGAACATATAAAGTATCCCTTGTTATTAATGTTTCTACAGTCAATATATTATTATAATCTTCACTAAAAACAATTTCATCTGTAATTAATGGTATTTTATAAGTATTAACATTTGAGCTGTTTGGTTTCCAATAATAATAGTATATTAAAATTGCTAATATTACTAATACTATCATTATTATAATATATAACATGGTTGAATTCATTTTTATTTCTATTTCTATTTCTATTTATATTTTATTTCTATTTATATTTTATTTCTATTTATATTTTCTATATTTTCTATATTTTCTATATTTTCTATATTTAATAATACAAATAATATCTATTATTACTATAATAATATAATAATATAAAAACTAAAAAATAAATCTAAAACTAAAAACTAAATCTAAAACTAAAAACTAAAAAAAATTATAGTTTGATAGTTTATTGTTTATAAATAAATAGAAATAAATAAAAAATGCAACATATTAAAGTTGGTTCTGAAAGTGATGCTCTTAATCTATCAAAAATAATAAATGATGGTAATTGGATGGTATTATATTATGCAGAATGGTGTGGTCATTGCAAAACTATGAAACCTGAATGGAATAAAGTTGTAAAAAAATTTAATAATCCAAAAAACAATTCAAATAGTATTAATATTGCTGAAGTAGAAAGCAATCATATTGGTAATTTGTTGAATAAGCCTGAAATAGCTGGGTTTCCTACAATTCAAATGTATAATAGTGGTAAACCAGTTGCAAATTTTAATGAAGAACGTGTTGCTTCTAAGATTATTGAATTTGCTAATAATAATTCTAATTCAAAATCAAAGGTAATAACAAATGAAAAACAAAAAGAGCAAGTAAATAAAAATAATATTTATCAAAGCATAAAAGAAATTATCAAAGAAGGTATGAAAAATAATGCAAAAAAGGCAAAACAAGCCCAAGAAGCACAAACACAAGAAGCACAAACACAAGAAATACAAGAAACTGAACCTTATAAATTAAACCCTAGTACAATGGAAATAAAATTAAATGCAAATAATTTAACAAATAAAACAAATAGTGTTATAAATGCTATTGATTCTATTGAATCTAATGTACCTATGGAATCTAATGTACCTATGGAATCTAATGTACCTATAGAATCTATGGAACCTATTAATACCAATCAACCTAATTTGCCTGTACAAAATGAAATGAAAATTAATAATTTAATTTTATCAAATATTCAAGATCAAATAGAACCACAACAATCTAATCAAAAGAAAAATAGTAAAAAGAAAAATAGTAAAAAGAAAAATAGTCAAAAGAAAAATAGTCAAAAGAAAAATAGTCAAAAGAAAAATGCAAATGCAAACCCGAATCCGATTATAAATAAACCTCCTTTTAAATCTAATAATCTAAATGTATTAAATTTACCTTGTGATAAAATTAGACGTGCAAAATTTTGTAAAAGCAATCCTAAATGTTTTTATGATGGTTCAGATTTTAAATGTAAAGATAGAATATTTAAAACAGCTACTGGCAATTTTTTAAATACTAAAAAAAAAGAAAGAACTAGTACAAATAATATGGTTGGTAATATAATTATGACAAAACCAAATACTAGAAAAAATAAAAAAGGTAATAATTCTAAAAATATTTTTAAGAGTGGAAAAATAAATTTTACTTCTCCTAAATCTATGGATTTATAGATTTATAAAATTATAAAATTAATTATTTTTTTTGTTTTAATTCATATTTAAATGTATACTTACTAATATGATTATCAAGAGTATCATTAGTATCTTGAATTGATGTTTTTAATGCATTTTCAATTATTTCACTTATATTAATATTATTATTATAAGGAATTTCTATTTTTACTGTCATATCATTTATTGGTGTAATCTCTAAAAATAAAAAAAGATTATTTCTTTGATTTCCATCAAGAAGTGTAAATGTTTTATCACAATATACTACAATTTCATTTACCAATGTATATATTTTATTTGCATACCCTCCGTTAAATATTTTATATTTATTTTTATTTTTATTATATTTTCTAGATACCTTTCTAGATACCTTTCTAGATACCTTTCTAGATATCTTTCTAGACTTATTAAATTTTTTAAACATTTTTACTTACTATAAATTAATATTTTAATTTATAAATAAAAATAAAATAAAAACTAAAAAAAGTATATAATAATAATTTAACTTGTAGTTGTAGATGTTTCTGGTGGTTGTAATTCTATTATAGATTGTATATCTCCTAACAATAATGTATCTGGATAATATAATAGATTTGATATTTCTCCTCCAAATGTTAAATCATTCATTACATATAAACTATTTGTACATAATTTTGGAACTCCATCTAAACTATTAATTTTTATAATTTTTCCATTAAATAATGTTTCTACATTATTACCTCTAAAATTTAGAGTAATATTAATTTGTTTATTAATAGGTATATTTTGTAAGTCGTGGTCAAAATATTCAACATATGTATCTTCTGTTGTATTTGGATTTGAACCATCTCCCGATCTAGAAGTATCTGCCCATTTACCACTAGGCATATCAGATACATAACACTGACCAGTTACATTATTACATTTTTGAATAAAAGCATCTTGATAAGAACCATAAGATTTATTAGATAAACTTGTAGTTGTAACTGCAATACGCAAATTATTTGTAAAGGGAGCTAACCATACACCAATACTTTGCATAGGAAAATCAACTAATAAATTTTCCCAAGACTGATATTTCAATGAAGTACCTGGTGCAATATCTGTACCTCTATGAAATACATGTCTCCAACTTCCATAATTTTTATAAAAATCATATATAGTTAGGTTAAATGAATATGCAAAATAACCCAACATATAAGGATTTTGTATTTTCTTACCATCAATAACAGTCATTTTTTTTGTATATCCAACCAGTACTGCTTTTGACAAATCTTTACTCATATTATCTTTTGATACTTTATCACTTGGAGGTTTTACCCAAGCACTATAATTTGCATTTTCATTTCTAACTTGACCATTTTTAGTTCCAAGACACGACTGTGTATCATCATTATATGTTATACCATCACAAGTTATATCATTCTGACAAATATTAATACAATCATTTATTGTTTTAGCTTTATCTTGAAATATGGGTTCATATACAGATACATCTGTACCATAATAACTACTATTAGCTAAAATATTTAAGTTGGATTTTGATTGTGTATATTTATAAATTGCATATCCGACAAATAATAAAGCTATACAAAAAATAGATAATATTAGATATATATTTGAAAAAATATTTACTTTTTCTTTATTATAAAAACCACTTTTATTCATAAGATTAATATTGCCAGGTTTAGCATTATTAATAACATTATTATTAGACATTCTAATTGAATACTTAATAATATAAATACATATTATTTTTATGATATGAAAACAAAATCTGAAAAGAAAAAGAAAATGATAATGATAATGATAATTTAAAAAAAATTATAATTTAAGAATTATAATTTAAGAATTATAATTTAAGAATTATAAAATAATACTCATTGGAATACTCATTGGCTAGAAGAACTTCGGCTAATTTCATGACCGCCATCTTGGCTTCCACCACGACCTCCACGACCACCACTGCCACCACGACCACGATATCCGCCACGCCCACGGCTTTCACCACGACCACGATTGCCGTCTCGGCTACTATTATCATCACGGTTTCCATCTCCACCACTACGGCTTCCTCGATAACTTGGGTTTTCACAATGAAGTAAACAACCATTAAAACCCGAAATATTTACAGCATGAACAGGATGTTTATCATTATCAGATTTAGCAAGTTCAAATTGAACACATTCACCGGTATATAATGTGCGAAAACATTCACGTTTAGTCTTAATATTAGACTGATGGCTAAAAATATCCATATTATGATGTTCTCCTTCAGTTAATACAGTAATGAAACCATAATTCAAATTATTATTAAACCATTTAACACAACCGGTTAATAGTTTATTTGGGGTATTTGGGGTAGTTGGTGTTGTTGTTGAAGACATTTTTTATGTATTATGTTTTATATATTATGTATTATGTATTATGTATTATTAATTAAATTATTTAGAATTGAATTATATTACTAAGTATGATAAATAAATGTTTAAATTAGTTTTTTTTGCATTTATTTATTATTTATAATTTATAGATACAATTAAAATAAATTATAACATAATATAATACAATACAACATAATACAACATAATATGTATTCTTCTATTTTTCATTATATATCTGCATTCATTATTCTATTTATCATCCTATTTATTTATTGTCATATATCTAGATTAAAAACATTAAATAATGACTTGAAAATATTGCAAACTGTTGACCCAGATTCTGATATGGTATATGATCTTCTAGATAAACATCAACCAATTGTTTTACAAAGAGAAATTCTTTATTGGAAGGAATTTAATAATTTAATAGGAGATTCTCTAGATAGTATAAAAAATACAATAGCAACAAATAAACAAATCAATTATTCAGAATATATTAAAAATAATATTGATATATATAATTTACCTTTATCTTATGATTGGAATATTGATATTAGAAATGTTATATTAAATGATAAATCGGCAATATGTTTTATTAAACAAAATAATTATATGCAATTATTTGGATGTGTTACAGGTGAAATGAGAGTAATTATTACAGCTCCAGACCAATGTGATTTTCTTAAACCATTTGTTAATATGGTTTCTAGTATAGATGCTACTGAATTATTAAATAAAGAACCAATGGAATTGAATTTTATTGAAATAATTATAAGGAAAGGTAATATAATTTATATACCTTGGGGTTGGTGCTATTTTATATATAAAAGTAATGCAAATGAAGAATGTGTTATTGTGGATTGTATAAATAATTCAGTATTATCATGTTTATAAAATTTGTAATATTTTATGTTTGTTTATAATAAGTAATAATTATAAAAAATATAAAATAAAAATATAACAAATTATTAAATATGGCAACTAAGAAACATTTTAAGAAGGGAAGAAAACATAATAAAACTAAAAAGAATATAAAGTCTAAAAAAATAATGAGTCTAGAAAAATTAAAGAAGATTAGAAAAATAAATATTCAAAATGGAGGTAATGTTGAGGGTCATGAATTTAGTGATTTAACTGATGAAAATTATAGTATTTTGAAGAAAACATTGTTTGATAGAGATGGTGGTGTTATAGTTGAAGGTAAGCCAACAGAAGATGTAAAAAAAATAATTTTATATTCTATTGAAGAACAACAAAATATGATAAAAAAAATAACTGATAAGGTTTTTTTAAAAAGAATGTATGGCAAAGAAAATCTTAGTTTTGTTGATATATTAATACATAATATTGAAAAATTTAAAACAACTGGTAATGATCCTTATGTAAATTATCAAAATGTTGTTACAGAATTAATTGAAGAATATAAAGATAAATAATTAAATATAAATATTTATAATGTGGAAAAAATCAAAAAATAAAATTCAAATATAAACATAACATATTATAAAAATATTATTAATTTTATTATTTTATAAATATATTATTATTACAATAAATATTACTACAAATAAATATAAATCTTTCCCTATTTAACTTACTAATATGTCTGCATTAGAAAATGAAAACCCATTATTAACAACATCAGATGAACTTATGAATTATTCCAAATCTAAATCATCTACATTATTAGTTATTGATTTTAAGGCTGTATGGTGTGGTCCTTGCAAAGCCATTAAACCATTTGTTACATATCTACATGAAAGTTATCCCAAAGTAGAATTTATGGAAATAGATATAGAAGATGAATCTAGAGAAACAATTGTTTCCAACTTTAATATTACTAAAGTACCAACATTTGTATTTTATAAAAATGGTGTTATATGCGATACAATGATAGGAACTAATAAAGATAAACTTGAAGAACTTGTAAATGAATATCTATGATAGAAGATAGACGATAGACGATAGAAGATAGGCGATATATTATATTTTTATTTTTTTTCATTATTATTTATATTTTGCTTAATATTATCTTTAATAACTTTCAATTCGTATTCCAAGTCATCTATTCTATTTTCTATTTTTTCATTTTGTTTAATTGCATCAATAGCATATTTATTAAGACTAATAAAGAAATTAGATTTGGTATTGATATCAATATTTGGTATTGTATCAATTACAGATTTTACTATGTGAATAATACGATGAGGTGCCCTATACATTTTGATATGATGTATTAGTTATTAGTAATTAGTTATTAGTAATTAGTTATTAGTAATTAGTTATTAGTAATTAGTTATTATTAATAATATTAATAATTGTATCTAGATACATAAAATACTTTTATGTTAAAATAATATATAATTTATCAAAATATATAATGTATAATAACTATTTTTAGTAATAGTAAATAGTAGTAAATAATAAATATATCTAGAATAGAAAAATATCTAGAATAGAAAAATATCTAGAATGGATAAAAAAACACAATTTCAATTACAAACAAGTCAATCTAAATTAATAAAATACAAAGAAACATTAGAAACTTTATTAGATGCTAGAACCAAACTTGAAGAAAATGCATCTAAATTTAACCCAGATAGATCAAAGATTATAGAATTACGCAAAATACAAACTAATCTAGAAGCAAAATTACAACTATTAAAAAAAGATATTAATTTAAATGTAAATATAATATCTGATACAAAAAAAAACTTATTGAATCTAGATAATGTAAGAGATAATAAATATTTAGAAGAAGATAATATTCTTATTGAAGAAATGAAAAGATTAGAAGAATATATTATAGAAGTTAGTGATACACATAAACAATCAATATTATCTGCATATCTAGATAAAGAAGAATTATCCAATAATATAGAAATAATAAAAAATGAATTGCATATACAAAATGATATTATATCAGAAATACAAATAAAATCTCATTCTTCCAGAAAACAAATATTATCAGACTTGCATATGAAAAAACAAGAGAAGATAAATAATCAACAACAAATTAATAATATTAAAGAAACTGAAAGTGATTTTACATCACAAATACAATCTTTAGAAAATATTAATATTAGAATACAAGAATTTAAAAAAATTATGATAGATTCTGAATATAATCTAGACTGTAATTTAGATAAATTAACAGAATATTATAATGAGTTTAGTCTAGATACAGAAATTAATAGAAATTTAAGTATCAATGATAAAATTTCTATATTAGATAAACTTACAAATGATAATCAATTTAAAATAAATTATATAAATAAACGATTCAATAAACATAAAACTTCCAGTAATATTATATTACAAAATATTCTAGATACATACAATAAAGTTAATAGAGTAAAAATTATTAATTCTAAACACCAATATAATATTGAAAAAGAAAAGAAAATACAATTAGAAAATATTCTATCAGAAATGTCTAATAAATATGATACATTTGAAATATGTATAATTGGTAAGATTGATAATGATTTGGAAAATAAAAATAATGAGATAGTAAATGATAAAATACGTGCTAATGATAGATTAAATATAATGAAACAGAGAATATTAGAAGATTATGAAAATGAAAAAGAGAGATTAAATAATCTTATTACTAATTCTAAATCTACTCTAGAAAATATACAAATTAATTTTAATAATATTAATCAAGATATAGATAATACGAAAAAAATGATTGAAAAAGAAGATATTATTGTCGGCGAATTAGATAAAATAGATTTAGAAATAATAAAATATCAAAATATAATCAAACAAATTGAAAGTGATATTGAAAATTTGAGTTCTAGAATATAGATATCTATTTATATAGTTATCTATTTACATAGTTATCTATTTACCTAGGAGGTCTATTTACCTAGGAGGTCTATCGCCCCAAAAGTTATCAGACATAGTATTAGTTGAGGGGTATCCACTTACACGTAGAATTGCTTCTTGACTACGTGCACCCTTTTCGGGTTCCAAATAGAAAAGAGGAGAAACACGGGGTTTATTTGTAGGAGGTGCAGGATAAGTCAACATACGATAAGGAATACCATCATCAATTTGGACACTAAAATAAGAATCCGATTTACCATCTTCACAAACTTTAAAATTAATATGGGGAGGAATGTATAAGGAACCTAGACCAGTATAATAAGCATTGGGGTATTTCATATTAATAGAAAACTGACCATTTACTACATCAACTACACCTTTATTTGGTGTACGATCATAGGCTACTTCCGGACTGGGATAGGGCATACCTGAGCCAGAAAAACTAGTACCAAAAGTGGGAGGTGCAGCTGCCCAAAAATATAGTTTTGATGTTGATGATGATGTTTTAATATTTCCATTTACTACTAAATCACCTGTACCACCATATGCAATAGAACCATTACATAGATCTTTATTAAATAGAATTTTTTGCCAATTATTCATTTTTATTATATTGTTTATTACTACTTACTTATATAATTATTATTATTATTATTAGTTTTATTTATTTTATTTATTATATACATATAATATTTTTTTAATAATTATATTTTATTTATATTCTAATTATATTTTATTTATATTTGTATAATATTTACAAAAAAAATCTAATTTGAATACAAATAGTTAGTCTAGATACA
>Ga0214919_10002768_pt1 | contig 27158 bp, 19 predicted proteins | sample LL1503_MetaG_FD_177994 | JGI IMG/M metagenome (GOLD analysis project Ga0214919, IMG submission 177994) | Freshwater microbial communities from Lake Lanier, Atlanta, Georgia, United States - LL-1503 | ecosystem: Environmental > Aquatic > Freshwater > Lake | place: USA: Georgia | collected...
GGCGAAAGAAAGTGCTTCTGACAAAGTGCCGGCAAAAGGAAGCGCCGGGAAAAGAAAAGGACCCGCGGTTGGGGAACCACGGGTCCGGTAGCGGCTCTAGAAGTGTGGGTCTTTGGGGGGGGGGGAACAGCCGCTGAAGAGATCGGTAGGTGTATGGTGGGGAGGTGCTCCTCGCCTGCACCAAGAATACCCCATAATCGCTGGCGTGTCGACTCCGCTGGGAAATTTTTCTGATTTCCTTTGCCGCAGCCAAGGATTCGCGAGGTTTTGCGGGGCTGTGCCGGATTTGAGGCTGTTTTTCGGGGCCGCGGCAGCGGACACTTCTCTGCCGGGAGACCAGTTCGTTAGGCTAGCCGCCACTCCGGCGGCCAGGATTCGCACCACCCCCCGCTCCTCAACCCAAGGTTTCCATCCATGGCAGCCACGTTTGTCGACCCGTTTTCCGCCCGCGCCACCTTCGAAACGGGTTCCGGCCCGGCCACGCTCTACAGGCTGCGGGCGCTCGACGATGCCGGCATCACCAACACGTCGCGGCTGCCTTATTCGATCCGCATGGTGCTCGAGGCCCTGCTGCGGACCTGCGACAACTACGAGGTGACGGAGGCTGATGTCCGCAGCCTCGCCACCTGGAACGCCGCCAAGCCGGCCGAAACGGAGATTCCGTTCAAGCCGGCCCGCGTGGTGCTGCAGGATTTTACCGGCGTGCCGTGCGTGGTGGATCTGGCGGCCATGCGGGCCGCGATGAAGCGGCTCGGCGGCGATCCCCGGAAGATCAACCCGCTCGTGCCGGTTGACCTCGTCATCGACCACTCCGTGCAGGTCGATTTTTTCGGCGCGGCTGATTCGCTCGCGAAGAACGTCGACATCGAGTTTGAGCGCAACGCCGAACGCTACGCCTTTCTGCGGTGGGGCCAGCAGGCGTTCCAGAATTTCCGGGTCGTGCCCCCGGCGATCGGCATCGTGCATCAGGTGAACCTCGAATATCTCGCCGGCTGCGTGTTTCTCCGCGACGATCCCGCCGCTGGCAGCGGCGGGCTGAAGGTGGCGGTGCCCGACACGCTCGTCGGCACCGACAGCCACACGACGATGATCAATGGCCTGGGCGTGGTCGGCTGGGGCGTGGGGGGCATCGAGGCCGAGGCCGTCATGCTCGGTCAGGCCCTGTCGCTCCTGCTCCCGGAAGTGGTGGGCTTCGAGTTCACCGGCCGGCTGCCTGCCGGCGCCACCGCGACCGACCTCGTACTCACAGTCACCGAAATCCTGCGGAAAGAGGGCGTGGTCGGGAAGTTCGTGGAGTTTTTCGGGAGCGGCCTCAACAGCATGTCGCTGGCCGACCGGGCCACGATCGCCAACATGGCCCCCGAGTATGGTGCCACGATGGGCTTCTTCCCGATCGATGACGAGACGCTTGCCTACCTGCGGCTGACCGGCCGTCCGGCGGAGCAGGTGACGCTCGTGGAGCGGTATATGAAGGAGCAGGGGCTCTTTCACACGGCTGCCGCGGCGGTGCCGGAGTTCACGAAGCGGCTCAGCCTCGACCTGGGCAGCGTGGTGCCAAGCCTCGCCGGGCCGAAGCGGCCGCAGGACCGCGTCGCGCTGCAGGATGTCAAGAAGACCTTCGCCGAATCGCTCACTGCCCCCACGGCCAAGCGGGGTTTTGCCCTCGAAGGCCCGGCACTCGCCCGCACCGGCACCGTGCGGGAAAACGGCCATGACTCCACGATTCACCATGGCGCGGTGGTGATCGCCGCCATCACGAGCTGCACCAACACGAGCAACCCGAGCGTGATGGTGGCCGCAGGGCTGGTTGCCCGGAAGGCGGTCGCGAAGGGGCTCACCACGAAGCCATGGGTCAAGACGAGCCTCGCGCCAGGATCCCGCGTGGTGACCGACTATCTGGAGCGGTCGGGCCTCGATAAAGACCTCGACGCCCTCGGCTTCGAGACGGTCGGCTATGGCTGCACCACCTGCATCGGCAATTCGGGCCCGCTGCCCGATGCGGTTGCGAAGGCCGTGGCGGACGGCGATCTCGTGGCCGCGGCGGTGCTCTCTGGCAATCGTAATTTCGAGGGCCGGGTCAATCCGCTGGTGAAGGCCAACTGGCTCGCCAGCCCGCCGCTGGTCGTGGCCTACGCCCTGGCTGGCACCACCGACATCGACATGGAGCACGAGCCGATCGGCACCGGCCGTGATGGCCAACCGGTGTTTCTTCGCGACATCTGGCCGACAGCCGAGGAGGTCCGGCAGACGGTCGAGGCGAGCGTGTTGCCCACGCAGTTTCAGAATCGCTACGGCAACGTCTGGAACTCGAACGAGCGATGGAATGCCGTGCCAACATCGAAAGGCGAACTTTACGACTGGCAGGCGGCGAGCACCTATATCCAGGAGCCGCCGTTTCTGGCCGACATCACCCGCGAGGCCGCGGCCCCGCAGAGCGTCCGCGGGGCCCGCGTGCTGCTGGCCTTAGGCGACAGCGTGACGACCGACCACATCTCGCCCGCCGGCAGCATCGCCAAGGCGAGCCCGGCCGGGCACTATCTGATCGTGCATGGCGTCGAGCCGGTCGAGTTCAACAGCTACGGGGCCCGCCGCGGCAACGACCGCGTGATGACGCGGGGCACGTTTGCCAACATCCGCATCCGCAACCTGCTCGTGCCGGGCACGGAGGGGGGCGTCACGCGGCTGCTGCCGGGCACGGAAGTGATGCCGGTCTACGATGCGGCCGTGAAGTACAAGACAGCGGGCACGCCACTGGTGGTGCTGGCCGGCGCGGAGTACGGCACCGGCAGCTCCCGCGACTGGGCGGCCAAGGGGACGATGCTGCTGGGCGTGCGGGCCGTGCTTGCCACGAGCTTCGAGCGGATCCATCGCTCCAATCTCGTGGGTATGGGCGTGCTGCCGCTCGTGCTGCCAGAGCCGTGGCAACAGTTGGGGCTGACGGGTGAGGAGACCTTCGACATTGCTTTCGAGAACCTCGTGCCGCGGACGACTGTGATCGTGAAGGCCACGCGGCCGGATGGCACCGTCAAAGACATCTCCTGCATGGTGCGGATCGACACGCCAGTCGAGCTCGACCAGTTCCGTTCCGGTGGCATTCTGCCGTTCGTGCTGCGGAAGCTGCTGGCGGTGTGATCGCGGCCCCTGCGGTGACGTTGACGAGCTGGAAATCTCTGCGCAGGCCGCAAGGTCTCGATTTTTTCGCAGAAACGCCCCGGGAACGTATACTTTGGGCTGTCGCCGCCTGACCGCGGCGTTGATCCGTGGATCGTGCAGCCGGGACTCGCTGCACGCTTCGTCGCTCTCGCGTTGACTCGCACGGAGGGGAGCGTTCGATGGGAGTAGGCAGCATGGGCACGATGGTTGGCGTTGGTGGTGAATACGGCGAGGCGCTCGTCGCCGATCGGATCCAGCCGCGGTCGCACTCGCGGGAGTCGATCGAGCGGGTCGTCTTCGAGGAAGTCGCTCGGGTCAGCCCGACCGCCACGCTCCGCACGCTCGTGCCGGAGTCGTCGCTCGTGGGATGCGGCATCGACACCGCCCGCTTCCTCGATGTCATCACCCGCATCGAGGGCCGCTATCAGATGCGGTTTCGCGATGAGTGGCTCCACGGTATTCGCAGCTGCGCGGATCTCGTCGATTGCATCGCCAGCCGCATGTTCGACGAGGCGGATCGTGCGGGGGAGGTGGCCGAGCGACTGAGCCGCACGGCAGCCCCGCAGCCAGCCGTCCAGAGTCATCCCCGGCGGGCCACGCCTGTCGCGGCCACCCGCGTGTCACCGGCAGCCGACGGCTTTGCATTTCCCGAGTGCGTGGCGCTCGAGGAGCGGCTCGCTGGCCTCGAGGCGGCGGGGCTTGAAAATCCCTTCCTGCGGGCCAACGAGGAGGTGCGGGGCCGCACGGCCCGCGTCGGCGGCCGCGACGTCGTCAGCTTCACGAGCTTCGACTACCTCGGTCTTGCCGGCCATCCCGATGTGACGCGGGCCGCTAAAGACGCGATCGACCGCTTCGGCTGCAGCGCGTCGGCCAGCCGCATGGTTGGTGGAAACAATACGATCCTCGACGAACTCGATCGTGAACTGGCCCGGTTTCTCGGCACGGAGCGGGCCGTGGTGTTTCCCTGCGGGTATGGCACAAACGCCTCGGTGTTCAACCATCTCTTCGGCGCCGGCGACCTGATCCTCTACGACGAACTGGCCCACAACAGCATCATGCAGGGGGCCGGCGCCTCGAAGGCCGGCAAGCGTTCGTTCCGGCACAACGACCATGTGCAACTCGACGGCCTGCTCCGCGACCTGCGGTCGCAATACAAGCGGATTGTGGTGGCGATTGAAGGCGTCTACAGCATGGACGGCGACTATCCCGACCTGCCGAAGTTTATCGAGGTGAAGAAGCGTCACAACGCGCTACTCTATGTGGATGAGGCGCATTCGCTCGGCACGATGGGCCCGGAAGGCCGCGGCATCTGCGACTTCTTCGGCTGTGATCCCGCCGATGGCGACCTGTGGATGGGCACGATCAGCAAGGCGCTCGGGGCCGGTGGCGGCTACTTGGCCGGCGGTGAGCGGCTGATCCGCTATCTCGGCTACACGACGCCAGCGTTTGTGTTTTCGACCGCCTGCTCGCCGCCCAATGCCGCGGCGGCGCTCGAGGGTCTGCGGGTGATTCAGCGCGAGCCGTGGCGAGTGACGCGGCTGCGTGAACGTTCGGAACTCTTTCTGAAGCTCGCCGCCGATTGCGATCTCGACACCGGCGAGAGTTGCGACACGCCCGTGATTCCGGTCATCGTGGGCAGTTCGTCGCGGGCGATCCTCGTCTCGCAGATGCTTCTGGAGCGGGGCATCAATGCCCGGCCGATTCTCTATCCGGCAGTTCGCGAGACCGCCGCCCGCGTGCGGTTCTTCATCACGAGCGAGCACAGCGAAGAGCAGATCGCCCAGGCTGTCGAGGCCGTCGCCGAAGTGATGGCCGCCACGCAGGGATAGGGCGGTAGCGGCCCGAGAGGGCTGATCCCGGCGTCAACACGATCCCGTCGCTGACGCTCAGGGCTTGTATTGAGCCGCGGCGTTATGGGTGATGGCCGCGTTACCGTTGCCGTAAAAGCCCCGGGCGGAAGCCCGGGGATTGTGTTCACGCAGCGGCTCGCTGCCGAAGATGCCGTCGTGCCGTGTCGCCGGCCGCCGCCGCACGAAGGCGTCGGTCACGACCAATAGCGCCGGCAGAAACACAAGCTCCGCGACCGTGGCCGCGGCCACCGCGGCGCAGGCGAGCATCCCAAATCCGGCGAGCGCCGGCACGGAGCTCACCGTGACCGCCGCAAACCCAATCGCCAGCACGATCCCACCGAGCACGACGGCATTGCCCGTCTCGGCGACGGCGCGGCGAACGGCGCTGCCGATCGACAGCCCCTCGCGGCGCTGACGCTGAAGCGCCGACAGCACGTGCACCGTGTCGTCGACCGCGAGCCCCAGGCAGACGTTGAACACGATCACCGTGGCGGGATCGAGCGATTTGCCAAACGCCACGAGCAACGCCCCGATCACCGCGAGCGGAAAGACGTTTGGAATCAGGCTCACGATGCCCGCCAGCGGTGAACGGAAGGCGATCGCGAGAATGCCGCCGATGACGGCCACCTCCAGCAGCAGACTGGAGCCCAGGTCGCGGACCAGCTGACGGATGTTGCGTGCCGACACGACCGACATCCCGGCGAGTTCGAATTTCCAGCCGGGACGATCGGCGGCGATCGTGGCGAGCCCGGCATCGATCCGGTCGTAGACACCGTCTAGCGTCCGCGAGCCCAGGTCACTCACGCGGGCCCGCACGATCGCCATGCGGTTTTCCTCGTCGACGAGATCGCGAAACTCAGCTGCATCGAGCCTCTGCCTGGCCCGCTCTGGCAGCGTGCCAGCCACCGTGGCGAGCGAAATTGCCCGAGTGACTCCGCCGGACTTTTCAAGCACGTCATGCACCTTCCCGAGCGCCTCGACCACCGGGGCGTCGAGCCAGCCGAATCCCTCCGGCCAACGGACCACCACATCGACCCCCATCACGCCGCCAAAATCCTTGTCGACGCTGGCCAGCGTCCGAGATGCAGAAGCTCCCCGCGGCAGGCTGTCGGCCACGCGATTGTCGGCATCGAGCCCAGCGGCCGCGAGCCCGAGCAGGAGCGTGGCGATGCAGCCCACCGCGGCGATCGGCCGGGCATGCCGCACGGAGAATGCCGTGAGGGCGTTCGCCAGATGGCCGGCATGCCGGGAGGATCTCCCCAGCTTCATGCCGCTGAAGGCCGGCGTGGAGGCGAGCAGGGGGGTGAGCAGCGTGACTGCCAGAAAACTCGCCACGGCGCCGGCCGCCGCCGCCAGGCCGAAGTTTCGCACCGCATCGATGCGTGCTGCCGCGAGCGAAGCAAACCCGATCGCCGTCACCAGGCTCGTCAGGCCGCAGGCCACGCCCACCCGCCGGATGGCCCCGCTGGACGCCGCCGCGCCAGCCACACCACGCCGCGCACTGCGGCGCATGTCTTCGATGAAATGGATCGAGTCGCAGGTGCCCACCACGAGGGCCAGCGACGGCACCACGCTGGTGAGTAGGTTCACCGGCATGCCCCAGAGGCCGAGGATGCCCATCGCCCACACCGCCCCCACGACTGGTGGCAGGCAGGCGACCACCGTCGATCGCACGCTCCGTGCCACGACCGCCGATAGCACGACAGCCAGGCCGAATCCGAGCGAGTTGAAGAACAGCATGTCATGGCGGAGCGCCTGCGCCGCCTGCTCGCGGAGGGCCGGCAGCCCGGTGAGGGCCAGCTTCAGCACGCCGTTGCCACGGTCTGCCTGCGCGTCTGCAAGAAGCTTCTCGATGCGGGCCACGACTTCGCCCTGAAGGGGCGGCCTGTCGGCGGCTGCCGAAAGCCTGGCGATGAGCAGGCCAGAGGTGGCGTCGGCGGAGAGCAGGTGGCCCGCGATCAGGGGATGGCCGGCGGCGCGGGCCTTGGCGGCTTCGCCATCCACCGGAGTGAGTTGGCCCTCGACACGCGGGATCACCGGCAGCACGGCACCAGCCACGCCCTGCCGGCGGATGTCGAACATCGACCGTACCTGCTCCACGCCGTCGATCGTGGCCAGGCTGTCAGCGAGCGAACGGAGCGCTGCGAGCGAGGGACCGTCGAACAGGTCGCCGGAGCGGGCGGTGGCCCGGATGATGCAATCCCGGTCGGGAGCACCAAACCGCGCCGCGACTTCGTCGACCAGCCGGAAGTCGGCGTCGGCGTCACGCAGCAGCGACCGCAGGTCGTCGTCGATCTTCAGTCGCGACAGCCCGAATGCGGCCAGCAGTGTCAGGAGGCCGACGGCGGCTGCGGCGAAGAATCGCCAGCGGGGTGGGGCAGAAGGTGCAGTTCCTCCGGATCGACGATCCAGCCCCGGCAGTCCGGCACCCCGCAGCGGCACGGGATCGCCGCGTCGGCCGGCCAGCAATAGTCGATCAGCAGTTCGTCGCCCGCGTTGATCGAACGGATCGTTTGCAGCCACAACCGGTCTTCCTGAAGGCTCCCATCCTCTTCATCAAACCAATAGAAGAGCTCGCAGTTCGGATCGCAACTGTGGTTTAGAAATCGCAGCGGCGCGGCCGGTTCCAGCACCATACCACTGGGCAATTCCATGCAATAGCTCGGATCCTCGGGCTCCACCGGGAAAATCTGGCCAAGGATTTCGCCGAGCACCATGCCGCTTTTGAGCTTCCGCCGAGCAAACACACCCCGGCCGACGTGCGTCTCGTTGACCTCCACGAGCTGGCTGAGCTTGTCACCTGCCGCCGCACGGGCGGTTTTCGATCGAAGGGTCTGCGGTGCCTCAGGCGGGGCAGGCAGAAGGTGTGTATCCTGTGGACGTGTCATGGACGTGGTGGCGTATCTGATTGCAGTGCGGCGGTTCGAACTCCAAAACTTTAGCGGCGATGAACAGCGTTCGTCAACGGTCGGTACATATCGAGGCTCTGCCGTCGGCGACGGTGCGCTCGGCGTCCGCAACGCACCTGCACCTGCTCCCGTTCGTGGTGTCGTTGATGATGGCGTGGGGCGGGTTCGCACTCAGGTTCGCTCTGGGCGACGAGGTGAAGCCGACGCGGGCCGAGGAGCAGACGACGCGACCTGCGTGTCTTCTGCGAGTGGCCTGTTTCAATGTCGAGAATCTTGCCGCCCCCGGCGAGCGGACCACGCTCACCCGCTTCCGATTCGAGCCGGCCCGCCGCCGTCACCTGGAGCACGTTGCCGCCGTCATCGAGACCCTCGCGCCCGATATCGTGGTGATGCCGGAGGTGGTGTCGCGCGAGGGCGTCGATGCGGTCGTGAACCTGCTCCACGCCAAGGGGCTCAAGGACTATCACGGCTATCACGTGGATGGACGGGACAAGTTCTCCGGATTCGACGTGGCCATCCTCTCCCGGATCGTGCCCGACGAGGTGGATGGTCGCCAGATTCATATCTACGTGCCGTCTGGCAACAAGCAGTCGGCCAAGCGGCCCCGGGGTGGCGATGTCGCCGCAGAGCTGCCGGCAGCCGAGGCTCGCGACACGGCGAGCGAGGGTGGCGACGGATGGATGCGTCGCGGCTACAGCCACGTCGATAACGGTGGCGTCACCCGGAACGAACAGGCGGTGTTGCAGCGGCATGCAGCAGCTTTCTTCACGCTCTGCGGTCGGAAAATCGCCCTGCTGGGGCTGCATCTGAAGAGCAATCCCTCCGATGTCGGCAGCAACGCGCAGCGGATGGCCGAGACGGCGATCGCCCGTGAGGTCGTGCGGCGGGAGTTCGTCGCCCGCGGCTACACGCCGATCGTGCTCGGCGACATCAACGACTACGACCCCGACGTGCCAATGGCCGACTCCAATCGCCGCACGCGAACGACCGTGCTGCACGACCTCAAGGATTACGACGACGCCTCAGCCGGCGATGAGCTCGTCAACGCGGCGCAGTTCATGCCGCGGGTGGCCGACCGCTACACCTCGCACTGGGATTTCAACGAGAATGGGGCGGCCGACGCCGACGACGTGTTTACGATGATCGACCACGTGCTCGTGCACCGCGATCTCGTGCCGGCGATCACGCGGGCCCATATCTGCCACGCAATCGATCTCGACATCTCGGATCATTTCCCGGTCGTCGTCGATTTCGACCTCGCGAAGCTGCCTTGAGCCGTCGCCTGGGTCCAGATCCCGTCGCTGACGCTCAGGGCTTTTCGATAAAAGCCCCCGGCGGAAGCCGGGGGACTCCGGGCATGAACACCACCCAACGTGCCATGCAGATACGGTATCGCCCAAAGACCCGGTGTCCCCGGACTTCCGTCCGGGGCTTTTTGTCGTGGGTGACGTAGGAATACAAGCCCCCGGCGGAAGCCGGGGGATACCCGCCCCATGGCTACGCCTGCAGCTCCGACCGCACCTTCTCGAGCAGCTTCTTGGTGGCCAGGATCCCCCCCGCCTCCGGCAGCGCGTTGCCTTCGTATTCGATGCCCACCCAGCCGCGGTAGCCGGCGGCGACGACCATTCGCAGCATCCGGCGGTAGTCGGTCCGCACCTCGTTGCCATCGGCGTCAAACTCGTGGCTCTTGGCGCTGACTCCCTTCGCGAACGGAAGCAGTTCCTCCACGCCACGGTAGCGGTCGTAGTCGTGGAAGTTGCCGAAGTCGGGCAGCGTGCCACAGTTCGGCTTGTTCACGAGTTTCATCACACCCGACAGCCACTCACCATTACTGGAGAGCCCGCCGTGGTTTTCAACGATGACAGCCATGTCCATCTGGGAGGCATAGTCGGACAGGCGCGACAGCCCATCGGCCGCAAGCTTTTGCTGTTCCTCAGGCGAGCCCTTGCTCCCCACGCTCACCCGGATCGAGTGACAGCCGAGCCGCTTGGCCGCCTCGACCCACGGAAAGTGGTTTTCGATCGCCTTGGTGCGGGCCGCAGCATCGGGATCGCCAAGATTGCCGAGGCCATCACACATGATCAGGACGTTCGTCACACCCTCGTCCTTCGCCCGCTTGGCAAGGTCGGCCAGATAGGCCGCGTCCTTTGCCTTGTCCTTGAAGAACTGGTTGACGTATTCGACCGCGTCGATGCCAAATTGCTGCTTGGCGGCGCGGGGGAAATCGAGGTTGTCGAGTTTACTGGCGAAGATGGTGCGGTGCAGCGACCATTCCGCCAGCGAGATGCGGAAGAGAGGCGCGGCAGCCGGAGGCTCCGCGGCCCAGGCCTGTGACGCAGCGATCGCCGCTGCCGCGGCAGCCAGGAAATCCCGGCGGACAATGGGTGTGGAACGCACCATGAAAAAGCCCTCTTCGGAAGCGTACCAGACGCCGCCACCCCCGCACCATGCCGTGGTGCGACCGATTGCATGCGGGGGTCAGACCGGGGCCTCGTCCTGGAGGTATTCGCGGGGGCGATAGGTCCACAAGAGCGGCAAGAGCAGGAGGGTGGCCACGGCCATGCAGCCGCAGAAAAACCAGTAATAGGAGGCTCCGGACAGCAGGGAATTGCCGGCCGCATCCTGGGAGAACGAGTTGACCAGTGCCGTGAACAGGTTGCCCAGCGACACGCTGAGCAGATAGAGGCTCATGATCAGCGACTTCATCTGCGGCGGGGCCTGGGTGTAGCTGAATTCGAGGCAGGTGATCGACACGAGGATCTCCGCGGCGGTGATGACCACGTAGGCCAGCAGCTGCCAGCCCACGGAGGGCCAGCGGGCGGTGAGCTGCGAGCCATCCTTTCGCACCGCCATGCCGGCGTTGACCATCGCCTCCACCCGGGCATCTTTCCCCGGCAGCCCGGCCGAACCGTCGCCGTGCTCCCGGCCCGTCCCATTCTTCAATGTGTCAGCCAGTGCATTGAGTCCCGCGTTGCGCATGGCGGCCTCCGTCGCCCCGTGGTCCACGCCGTCGTCGGCCACGATCGGCGCGACGACGCCTCGAAACCGGCTCGCCTCGGTGTCGATCAGTCGCTGTGCGTGCGCCGTGATGGCAAACGCGAGGATCGTCAGCAGGAAGCCGGCGAGGATCTTGCGGAGCGGCGTCAGGCGGATGAACCGTGCAACGGCCGGGTAGAGCACGAGGCTGAAGAGCGGAATGAACACGAGCACGAGGAGCGGGTTGATCGCCTGAACCTGGCTCTCCAGCCACGCGACGCCGAGGAACCGCCGGTCCATCTGCTGCGCCTGCTGCACCCACGCGCCGCCCGACTGATCGTAGAGCGACCAGAACACGGCCACGAGCAGGTAGAGCGGCACGAGCTTGAAGATGGCGGCCAGCCCCTCCGGGCCGAACGTCTCGGCGAAGTAGCGAGCGCCTCGCGGTGGCACGTGGATGAAACGGTGCCGCCCCAGCCAGAACACAAGCGTGGCCAGCGCCATGAGAATGCCCGGCACGCCGAAGGCCCAGCCCGCGCCATGGTTCCTGAGCAGCCAGGGCGTGAGGAGCGTGGAGAAGAACGAGCCGAAGTTGATCGCGAAATAAAACCAGCCGAAGACCCGCTCGAGCAGGTGACGATTCGAGTGGCCGAACTGGTCGCCCACGTGGGCCGACACGCAGGGCTTGATGCCGCCGGAGCCGATCGCGACGAGGGCCAGCCCGGCCAGCAGCCAGCCCCGCGGCGCGAGCGTGGCCGCCAACAGCGGCTGCGGCAGGTCCATCAGCGCCAGGCAGAGATGCCCGACGCAATAGACGATCGACAGAAGCAGGATCGTCAGATACTTGCCGAGAAAGGCGTCGGCCACGATGCCGCCGATGATCGGAAAGAAATAGGCGCTGGCCACGAAGAGGTGCATCCACTCCCGCGACTCGGGCTCGGTCATGAAGTCGGGGCCGCCCGCCGTGGAATGGAGGAACTGCGTCATGAACACGACGAGGATCGTCTTCATCCCGTAGAAAGAAAACCGTTCCGCTGCCTCGTTGCCGACGATGTAGGGGATCCCGGGCGGCATGCCGGTGGTGGCGGACGGGTGGGTGGCGAAGCCGTGCCGGTTGGAGGTCGTGGATGGCAGGGATGGCATGGCGGTTTCGCGGCCCCAAAGGAAGACGAAAGAAGACAGATGGTTGGCGTGGCAAGGCCTGGCTTGCACGTCCGAGAATGTGGCACAGATGCCTCGTATGGTGCAAACCGCATCGCCAGCCGACACTAGGAGCCCATGGATCCGACTCCAAACCCCATCGACATCCCAACCGCGGCCCAACCAGCGGGGCTGCTCGTCGTCACCATCGATCGGCTGCCGGCCTGGCTGCTGGCCGCCTACGGCGCCACCTGGGTGGCGACGCCGGCGCTCGACAGCCTCGCGGCGCGAGGCGTCGTATTTGACCGCGTGATCACGCCGTCGATCGCGGCCCGCGACACGCTCCACGATCTGCTCGCCACATCACCTGACGGTCAGACGGTCCTGGCCGCGGCTGCGGCCAGCGGCTGGCGGCCGGTCGTCGTCACCGACGATGCCGCCGTGGCGGCCGACATGACTGCCGGCGACGCGGGGCCTGCGGCCAGCGTGCGGCTGGTCGAGGCGGTGGCGAAGGAGACAGTCGAGAATGACGACACGCAGACCACCATCGCCAGACTCGTCGATGCGGCCCTCGATGTGATCGCGTCGAAAGAGCACCGGCTGGTGTGGTGCCACGTCGGCAGCCTGGACGTGGCATGGGATGCGCCGGAACGGCATCGCGATCGCTATGTGGATCCGGAGGATCCACCGCCGCCGAGCGGGGCCCGCGTGCCTGGGTTTGCAGTGAATGCAGACACCGATCCCGACCTCGTCGTCGGGATCCGCCAGGTGTTTGCCGGTCAGGTGACACTGCTCGACAGCCAGTTGGGCAGGCTGTTCGACGCGGTGCGGAAGGGCAAGGCTGCGGTGGCAGGGCAATGGGCGGTGCTCGTTGTCGGGGTCCGCGGTCTGCCGCTGGGTCTGCATGGCTGGGTTGGCATCGGCGGACGCGACCTTCCGTACGGAGAACTCGTTCATGTGCCGGCGATCTTCGCGGATGCCGCCGGGCGGATGGCGGCCCAGCGGTATGGCGGGCTGGTCGTGCCTGCCGACCTGGGGTGCACGCTCGCAGATCTTGTGTCGCCCGGCACCGCGTCGTTGCCGCAGCCAACCGCTGTCGATGCCCTGGCGCCATGGCGGGGCGCGAGCCTGGCCGGGCTGTTCGAGCACTGGTCGGCGCCGGTCCGCGATCGAGTGATCGTTGCAGGAACCGATGGCGCCGCGATCGTCACGCCTGAGTGGCATGGCCTGCTGGAGACTGGGGCCGCACCTGCAGACGTGAACCACGGTCACGAACGCCGCATTCGCCTCTTTGCCAAACCGGATGATTTCTACGAGTTGGCCGATGTCGCCAACCGCTGCGCCGATGTTGCAGGGCCGCTCGGCGACCTGCTGGAACGAGCCTGCGCGGGTGACCGAGGGGCCGCCTGGCTGGCGCCGCTGCCGGAGGCAACGGGCGCATAAGAGGCCCACAAGCCCTGTTTGTCGGCTGCAAAACCCGCTTGGTTTCCGGGTATGCACCCCGCTACCATCCCCGGATGGTGCGCCTGCTGCCACAATCCGTCACGCCAATCCCCTGCCGCTGTCGGCTGGGCTGCCTGTTGCTTGGCATGCTTGGCATGCTCGCACTGGCCACCGGTTGGTGGTTCCCGTCAGCGGCCGCGCAGGACGTGGCGACGCCTGAACGCCCGGTCACCATTCGTGTCAACTGGGGTGGAGGGAAGGCCCGTGCCTGGTCGGGATCGATCCGGCTGGTGCCAGCCGAAGGCGACACAAACCCTGCCGAGAATCTCCAGTGGCAGACGCTCTGTGGCGATGCCGATGCGGCCGCGACCGCCCATGCCGCTGGCAGCACGATCTTCGTCCATGAGCCGAGTCGCCGGGGCGGCGATGGCGTCGAACTGGTGATCCCGCGGTGGCGCGGTGCACGGATTGCGGTGCAGTTGTTTGCCGATGGAGATGAACGGACCGCCTCGACCTTCGAGGCCGCCGTCGCTGATCTCGTGCTGGACGCCAAGCAACAGGTGCTCGATCGGGATGGCAACCGGCTGACGCTGAAGGCCGCCCCTGGTAACGGACTGCGTGTGGAATTCGCCTCTGAGTCGTCGCTGTTTCGTCCGGGGGAGATCGTTCGCATCGCGGTCGATCCACTCCTGCCCAAGCGGTCGCCAGGGATGGGCGCGGTCGAACTGCGGATGCGGCTGAGGGCCGCGGCCGAGTCCGAGCCGCTGGTCGTCCAGTCGTTGCTCCTTGCGGAAGCCGCGGCCCCGGCGGCCGAGCCGCGGCTTCAGGCGTATCAGCGAGTGCAGTTCGACGTGCCACTGCCGGCCCGTGAAGGGGCTTATGACATCGAGTTGGAGGCGGTCGAGCGGGGTGGCCTGCGGTGGTCGCGGCCCCTGGCATCGCGAACAGTGCAGGTGGTGGCGGTCGCCGACGTCGCTGCTGCACCGGCCGCGGAGAACGGAGATGCTTGGAAGGTGATCCACGAACTCGATCCTGGCAGCCCCCGCCTGCACGAGCGGCTCCGGCGTCTGCCCAGTGTCGGCATGTCGTATGTCCCAATGCCGGCCATGCCGATGCCATCGATGTCGTTGCCAAGCATGAGCATGCCAAACGTGCCCATGCCCAATGTGTCGATGCCCAAGCTGCCATCGGTGTCGTCGATCGTGCCCAAGCTGAGCGGCCTGTTGTCGGCTGGCCACTCCACCGTCGAGGTGCACACGCTCGGGCCGATGCTGCGGCTGCCGCCGGCGCGATCGCCCGACGAACCCGCCTGGGAGGGGATCGTGATTGCCGGAGCACAGCCCGGGATGCCGCATCTGGTGGAGGTGGAGTTTCCGCTCGATCAGCGGGCGGTCATCGGCGTGAGCGTGCTGGAAACCGACGCGGCGGGCACGTCGGTCGAGGTTCGCTCCAGCGGCGGATTCGAGGTGACTCCACCGACGGCCGCCGGTGAGGCCGCGGGCAGGGCCGTCGGGCTGGGCCGGCATGGCCTCGTCTTCTGGCCGACCACCCGGAATCCGCTGCTCCTGATCGCCAATCCATCGTCCCACGGTGCGGCTGTCTTCGGACGGGTGAGGGTGTCGGCAGGGCCGCTACGGCCGCCAGCCAAGACTGCGGGCACCGCTGCGCGGAGTTTCACCGCCGTTGCCGACGGTGGGCGGCGGGTGCACGCCTATCTCCCGGCTCCCGACTTCTTTCAGTTTGGTGCGCTGGAGCGGCCGGCCAGTGGCTCGGGTCGTCCATTTGCTGACTGGAAAACGTTTCTCTCCGGCGGCTCCCATGCGGCTGAATGGTTCTCGGCGCAGGGGGCTGCGGGGGCGATGGTGGTCGTCTATCGCGACGGCGCCGCGATCTGGCCGTCGCGGCTGACCCGGGGCGCTCCGCGTTGGGACAGCGGAGTCACGTCCGACGCGGGCCTCGATCCTGTTCGTAAGGATCTGCTCGGCATGCTCTGCCGCATCCATGCCCGCGAGGGCCTGCGGCTCGTGCCGGCGGTCTCCTTCGATGCCCCGCTGCCGGCGCTCGAGACGATCCTTGCCGGCGGTGGAGCGGAGGCGGTGGGCATCGCCTGCGTGGGTCGCGATGGCAAGCCAAAACAGACCGATGGCGGCCGCGGCTGCCACTACAACGTGCTCGATCCAAGGGTGCAGCAGGCCGTGGAAGATGTGGTGTGCGAACTGGCGGTGCGGATCCGTGCCGCCGAGGCCGTCGATGGCCTGGCGCTCGTGCTACCGCATGACGGCTGGATGCACCTGCCGGGGACCGCCTTCGGGCTCGACGACATAACTTTTTCGAGGTTTCTTACGGAGATTGGCGGTCAGGAGCCGGCGACGCTCGGCGAACGCTTTGCGCGGCGGGCGGCGCTCGTGGAGGGGCCGTTGCGGGAGCAGTGGCTCGAGTGGCGGGCCGGGGAGATGGCCCGTTTTCATTCGCGGCTGGCCGACGTCGTGGCCAAGCACGGCAGGAACGTGAGCCTGCACGTGGTGCCGACGACGCTCTTCGCCGTGGGTGAACTGGCCGCCCGCTTTCGGCCGTCGCTGGCGGCACAGTCGGCCGACGCCGATCTGCTGCGGGAAGTCGGCCTCGATCCGCGGCGGATCACCGAGGATCGGCGGATCGTGTTCGTCTCGCCGCACGTGCATGCGGCGGCGGATGCGTTGCTCGACCGCTCCATCGTGGACAATGCAAACCGCTCGCTGGGACTCGCCCGCGGGGTGGCCTGTGCCGCCCGCCGGGGGGTGATCACGCTCGAACTGCCACTCTCGATGCCCATCGATCGCGTCGTGCCGCACGGGCCCTTCGGGGGCGCGGCGGCTGCCGTCGACACGATGCCGATTCACGCCGTCGCCGAAGGCGCGGCGCGAGGCAGGCCGCTCGCGGAATCGCTCGTGGCCTCGGACGTGGAGGTGATCTTCGACATGAGCCTGTTGTTCGGCCGCGTCGAGCCGTCGTTCGGCCGCTGCCTACAGGCCTTTGCGGCGATCCCCGGCGGCGGACTCGAACTGGCCGAACCGCTGCCCGCGCCGCTGGTGGTTCGCAGCCGGCGCGACCAAGGGCTGACGGTGGTCAGCATCGCCAACGCCGGGCCGACCGAGTGTCGCGCAGGGCTGACGCTCGCAGGTTCCCCATCGGCCGTGATCGATGCCGTCGATGGCACGCGGTTGCCGCTCGACCCGGCCGGCGGTGCGGCCGTGCCGCTGCAAGCCTGGGAGGTTCGCACGCTCGTGCTCGATGGTGGCGTGGCGGTGCAGGGGGCGCGGGTGGAATACGACGACGAGGTGCGGCGTTCGATCGCAACACAGCTGACCGACCTCGGCCGTCGTCGTGCCGTGCTCGAGACGCCGCGGCCGCTGGATGTGCTCGACAATCCGGGATTCGAACTGGCCGGTGCAGGCGACACCGCCGCGGCCGAGCGGACGGCTGCCGGTGGAGTGGGGGGCTGGGAACTTGTCGAGGCGAGCCGCGGCACGGTGAAGTTCGTGGCCGGCGCGAATGGCACCGCCGGCCGTGCCATCGGCTTCTCGTCGATCAATGGCCTCTCCACCATGCGGAGCAATCCATTTCCGCCGCCATCCACAGGGCGGGTGAGTGTGGCTGTCTGGCTGCGGATTCCCGAGGGTGATACGCAGCCACCCCTGCGAGTGGCGCTCGAGGGCGTGCAGGATGGCCGCGAGTATTACCGCTTTGCGCCCGTGGGCGGGCTGGCCGGCGGCAAGCTGCTCACCAGCGGCTGGTCGCAGTTCGTGCTCCAGGTCGACGATCTGCCGGCCCACGGCCTCGAGTCGTTGCGGGTGCGGTTCGACCTGCTCGGGCCCGGCAGCGTCGAGATCGATGGCGTGCGGGTGTTCGACCTGGCGTTCGACGAGTCGCAGCGAGTGCAGTTGTCGCGGCGGCTGTCGGTGATGGAGCAGCGGCTGGCGGCGGGCGATCTTGGCTCGTGCCTGATCGAACTCGACACGTATTGGCCGCGGTTTCTTGCCGCATTCGTCTCCGACGAGGCCGTAGCGGCCCTGCGTGAAGACAGTCTGCGGGTGCCGGGCGGCCCAGCGCAGCCGCCGGTGTCGCCGACGGAGCGGTCGGGCAGCATGTTCGACCGCGTCCGCCGCTGGTGGCAGTAGAACGTCGCCTTTGCTCAGCCCGGGGGCCAGCCGAGGGAGCGGCCGCCCAGCAGGTGGACGTGCAAGTGATGCACCGTCTGTCCACCGTCGCGGCCGCAGTTCACGACGAGTCGGTAGCCGTCGTCGAGCCCCAGCTTGCGCGCCAGTGACGATGCCACAGCCACCAGGTGGCCGAGCCATGGCTCGTCAGCTTCGGTCACCCCGACCAGCGAGGGGATCGGCTGTTTCGGAATCACGAGCAGATGGACGGGGGCCTGGGGTGCCACGTCGTGAAAGGCGAGGCAGAGGTCGTCTTCGTACTCGATGCGGGCCGGGATCTCGCGGCGGATGATCCGGCTAAAAATGGTATCAGCCGGCGCTGCCATCGATCGCTTCCGGGGGAGTGGTGCCGGCGATCGCCTCAGCCTGGCGGGCGGCGGCCGTCTTGCGGATTCGCTTCCGAGGGGCCTTCGGCACGGCCCATTCCTTGGTGAGGTCTTCGAACACCTCCGGTGACTCGTAGCGGACGACATTGCGACCCTCGGGCATCGGGCCGACGAGCGACCGGAAGATGGGGGCGCCGCGCAGGTCGAGGTCGGTGCTGCAGTCGTCCGTGCCCACCTGCAGATGGGTCTTGAGAATCTGCTCCGGCGAGTCGAAGTCGCGGATGATGAGTTCGCCGTCCGTGCCGCGGGTGACGATCCGCCATGTGTCTTTAGCCATTGTCGATGCGCTCCTGTCGGGGGCGAACGGCCGGCCACGGCGTTCGGCAGCCCACGTGTTATGGAGGGAAATCGGCATTCGTTGGCGGCGGCTCAAGGAAGGGGGGGAGAAGCGGTCGTGGCCGTCACGGAGGTGCCTTGCCGGCACGCCGTGCCTTTCCGGCAGAAGCGTTGCAGGCGGCCCCCGGGGCGAGACCTGGCAGGCGCCCGGCGTGGCTGGCGGCCGCATAAAGTGGCTGCGAACTTGAGCGCCGCAGGAGTGCGGCCTACATTACAGATGCAATTCGGAGGGTAAGCGAATTGGCCAGCGGTCTGACTCGAAATCAGATGCCCAGCAATGGGTTGTGGGTTCGAATCCCATGCCCTCCGCTCTAGGAAATCCCGAGAGAACACGCAGAAAAGCCTCGGTAAAACGGGGCTTTTTTCATGCGCTGAGGGCAGGGGGCGGTATCGGTGTTTCTTTCGGTTGCCGAGCAGGAGGCATTTTTATCTGGCGGATCGGCGAGCCTGGAAGGCTTTAAACGGCGGCAAGGTAGCTTGAGACTTCCAGTCACCACCACCCTGTGGCAGGTGCCAAGGTACTTCGCCAACTGTTGGAGGCCGCGACCCGATTGATGAAGCGTTCGCGCCGTGCCCTAAGAAGTTTAGACATCGTCCGTTGAAGGGCTGGTGTCAAGTGGATACTCTTTCGCGAAACCAACCAGCCCGGATTCTTCCGGGTGTTGGGCATACGGGAAATCCCAGCCAAGAGAAACATATGCCGTTCCAAGAAACCTTCTCTGAATACATTAGGCGTCATAATCTAAAGCCTAGGGCCAATTCTTTTGAAAGAGGCAAACTTTATAATATTGAGAACTATTACAATGCCATCTTGCGATTGGCTGGTGAACAGATGGCCGGTCAGCATGAGGAGCAAAAGCTGCTGAACGAGTTCTCGCAGGAGCTCTTGGACGATCTTGAGAAAAAGAAAGAGGACTTCTATCAGGCAGCGATATCAAACTGCATAGTCGAGGAGTTGACTCGCGATCAACACGATTCTTACTCAGCAGGCTTCGGAGCAATTCTGGTCCACTATTACAACGTTGCAAAGGCTGCGAGTGTAGAAGCCAAAAGAGTCCAGGTCCGGGACTACTTCGGCGGTAAAAAACGGAGAATTCTTCACGGCACTGTTACCATCACCATCGCGAAAGACGCTTGGGACGCTATGACAAATCGAGGTAACCCCGAACAGATCCTCAATATCCTAGCGCAAGACCCCATCGATATCCGTGTCGCCGGTAACTTCATGGGTAAGCGATGCATCAAACCCGAGCCGTACGGCTGGATCTTCTCGACAAGCACTAATCTCCGTCTTACTGACGCCACTACCAGCACAGCGGCCTTTCCGCCGCCGTCGCTGAACTTCAACACAACCCGTCAAGCAATGCACTGACCGCGACTCGATTCGGGCTGGCTGGCATAGTATCCTCGTGCTGTGGGTGGCGATGTCGCTGCTCACCGTACCGACAAGGGCAAGCAGGGCGGCTCGGCAGTGGCGAAAACGCCGTGTTTCTCAAGGGCTGACGGCAAAAGCGTTGCGCATGTGTGCGCAAGAATCTATGAGAGCTATTTTGAGCCGTGAAAAACAATGCTTTTCGGAAGAGCGGCAGGCGACTCGAAATCAGATGCCCAGCAATGGGTTGTGGGTTCGAATCCCATGCCCTCCGCTCTTTGATACCGCTGCTTGAGGCGGCGGCGACGGCCTCAGCCGTGACGGTCGATGACCAGCGGGTCGTTCGAGCGGACATCGCCGATCCGCAGCGACGCTTTCCCCGAGAGCAGGTCGTCCACGAGCGAGCCGACCACCTCCGCCCGCCAACCCGAGGCGAGCAGCGGGGCGTGATCATCCTCGTCGTCCCAGTAGCCGAGCTTGTAGGCGAGCAGGTCGCGCATGTCGGAAGACGTGCCGACGAGCGCCGGTGCCAGATGCATCTGCCGGCAGACGCCCGCGATCGCCGTCGCCAGAAATTGCCCCAGCACGGCGAGTTGGGGGGGCGGCGCCCGGTGCTTCTCGCCGCCCGGGCACTCCTCGTCGGGCAGTTCGAGGCCGCGGCCAATCGCCTCCGACAGTCCGTGGAGGATGTGCCGCAGGTCCGACCGCTGCATCCCACGGATGGCGGAGATCTGCCTCTCGTCGGCGCTTTTGCGCTTGCAGAGTTCCACGAGGAGATCGTCACGGAGCACCCGCTTGGGCGGCATGTCGCGTGACTCGGCGACGCTGTCGCGCCAGTGCCAGAGCTCGCGGGCGATTGCCAGCTCCCGCCGCGACAGACCTGAGAGGCCCGACACTCTTCGCCACCGCTTCCGGATGAACGACTCCTCGACGTCGTTTTGCCAAGACTGCATCTCGTCCTCCATCCAGGCGGTCCTGCCGGAGGACGCCAGCTTGCCCTCGAGCTTCTTCCAGAGCTTCTCAAGGTGGCGGACGTCGTCGAGGGCGTATTCAAGCTGTGCGGGAGTGAGCGGCCGCTGCCGCCAGTCGGTGCGTGTCTCACCCTTGTTGGTCGGCAGGTTGAGGAACCGCCGCACGATCGAGGCATAGCCGGCGGGGTAGTCATGGTCGACGAGGCCGGAGGCCACCTGCACGTCGAAGAGCGACGATGGCCGGACCTTGATCGCCTGCAGGATGAATCCCATCTCCTCGCGGCCGGCATGCACGACGGTGGTGCGGCCGGGCTCGGTGAGCAGCCGCCAGAACGGTTCGAGTTCCCGCACCTTGAGCGTGTCGATCACCGCCAGCGTGTCGGGCGCCGCAACCTGGATCAGGCAGAGTTGGCTGCGGTAGGTGTGTTCCGACACGAATTCCGTGTCGAAGGCGACGTGGGAGTGGGCGGCGAGCCGGTCGACGAGGGCCCCGAGTTGCGACTCGCTCGTGATCAGATCGTATCCGTCTTCGGAAGAGTGGGCTTGAGTCACGCGGGTTGATGCCGGGGATTGCGGGCTGCAGTGAGTTCAGAGACTGAGTTCAAAGGCTCATTTTAGAGGCTGATTTCAAAGGCTGATTTCAAAGGAAGAGCACGGAGACCAGGATGAAGACCGGCAGGAGCACGCCAAAACTATATACACAATACCCGAAGAAGCTCGGCATCTTCACGCCAGATTGCTCGGCAATCGCCTTCACCATGAAATTCGGCCCGTTGCCGATATAGGTCATCGCCCCGAGATACACCGCCCCGAGGCTAACGGCGGCCAGCCGACCCACGTCAACGCCCGCCATGGTGGCGCCGTCTGCGGGCAGCGCCTGGGCGGCCTTGAAGAAGACGAGGTAGGTCGGGGCGTTGTCGAGGACGCTCGAGAGGGCCCCGGTCGCCCAGAAGAACGCCCGCGGCGAATGGATGCCGAGGCTGGCACCACGCTCGTGGAGCAGCGCCAGAGCCGGCTGCATGCAGACGAAGATGCCCAGGAAGAGCGCGGCCACTTCCAGGATCGCCCCATACGTGAAGCCGTTACGCGCACGAATCTCGCTCGAGCCGAGGGCTAGCGACAGGGCCACGAGCGTCAGCAGCACCCCCTCACGGAGAAACATCCAGGGGTGCCAGTTCGTGCCCGGCACTGCCTTGGCCGGGTCGAGCAACGCCACCGCGGCGATGACGCCGGCCATCAGCAGGGCGTTGGGCCACAGGCCGCTGATCTTCAGCGGGCCGGCCGTGCGGACGTCTTGCTGGATGTCGCCGGGGCGTTCGCGGGGATGCGCGTAGAACGTGTCCCAGAGCCAGTAGATCGCGAGCAGCAGGCCGTTGGTGACGAGCCAAGGTTTCCAGAGCGACAGGGTCCAGAGGAAGTCGACGCCCTCCAGATAGCCGAGAAACAGTGGCGGATCGCCGATCGGCAGCAGGCAGCCGCCGCAGTTGCAGACAAGGAAGATGAAAAATACCAACGTGTGGGCGACGATCCGTCGCTCCCGGTTGGTCTCCAGAAGCGGCCGCACCAGCAGCATGGCGGCACCGGTCGTGCCGATGAAACTGGCGGCGAGGGCCCCGACACCGAGAAACGTGGCGTTGACGGTGGGCGTGGCCTCCAGATCGCCTTCGATCCGCACGCCGCCGGTGATGCAATAGAGCGCGAAGAGGAGCACGATGAACGGCACGTATTCCGCCAGCATCGCGTTGGCGAGGATGGCGCCGGCCATGCCCCACGACGGACCGGCCGCGGCCGGCCCGACGATGCCGTGTGTCGGGAAGTGGAGGTCGACCGGATGCCGGTGCATGAAGGCGTAGTAGCCCAGTGTGACCAGCGCCAGTCCGCCGGCCACGAGCAGTTTGCTGGAGTTGTGCTCCCACCAGTGTGAGAGGTGCGCCGTGAGCGGCAGGATCGCGATGGCCGCAAGCAAGAGCGCGAAGGGCAGCACCGTGAGCGTCGGCGGCGAGGTGCTGATGCCACCCGCGTCGCCGGCAGCAGGTGAATGGGCTCCGTCGTGGCCGGCCGGCTCCTGGGCGGCGTGTGGGGCCGCTTGTGCCTGCACCAGCAAATCACGACCATATTGCGGCCAGCCGAAGGCGACCGCGGCGGCATAGGCCAGCAAAAGAGCGGCGATCCCGGCAAGCGTTCGAGAAGATGCCGAAGAGGCGGCGGATTCAGCTCCAGAGGATCCGACTCCAGACGATTCAGCGGCGGTCGGGTGCGAGGGTGTTGCGTCGTGCATGATGTAGAACTGGCTCCAGCGGGATCCGCCGCAGGGATGGTATGAAACCGGCTGCGATCATGAAAGCACAATGACGAACGAGCGTGGTGAAACCGGTGCGATCTGGCTGCGGGGGAACATGCGGCCGGCTGCCCTCATGGCTGCGATGTTTGCGCTGGTCTGCGGCGGGCTGCTCGCCTCGCTTCGGTTGGCCGATACCCCGCCAGCGCCGCTGATGGTCGGGCTCGTTTGTGCGTTCTGCGTGCTCGCGGCCACCGTCATGGCCACGTTTTTGGCGGCGGCGTCGCGGGCCCGGCTGGAACGCGTGGGCGATGTTTTGCGGGTGCGGCTCGCACTGTTTCGCACCCAAGACGTGCCGCTCGACGTCGTCGAGTGTTTCTTTCTCGGGTCGCAGCCGCTCGAGCAACCTGGGACGGTGTCGGAAGACCTGCCGACCCATCGCGTGGGTACGCTCGTGGTGCGGCTTGCGGAACGCGCTGTGGAGTGGCACCAGCGGCCCACGATGTCGGAGTGGGGCACATGGAAGGAAGGAGCCATCGTCTGTGATGGACGCTGGTGCGAGCCGCTGTCGGCGGACCTCGTCCGCTCCCTGACCCAGCGGCTCGTCGATGCCAAGCGATCACTGGCTGCGGGCCAGTCGTCCGAAGGCCAGTCCGTGGGAGTCGGATCGTGAACTGGCGGGGCCTGCTCGTGAGCGTGCGAAACGCCGCCGAGGCGGCCGAGGCGCTGGATGGCGGTGCCGCGATCATCGACGTCAAGGAGCCGCGGCATGGTTCGCTCGGTGCCGCGGAGCCGGAGGCGATCGCCGCGGTGGCCCGGGTGGTGGGCAGACGTCGGCCGTGGACGATGGCCTGCGGCGAACTGGGGGGTGACGCAGCGGATGAATCCGTCGCCGGATCGATGTGCAGCCGGCTCGACCGCATGCTGGCACTCTTGGAGGGCTCCGCGGTGCCGCCCGCAGCCGTGAAGATCGGCCTGGCCGGCGCGGCGGGGACCGACTGGCAGCGCCGCCTGGTGGCGGTATTTGAGTCGTTGCCGGCCGGCAGCGACCGCGTGGCGGTGGCCTACGCCGATTGGCAGCAGGCCGGGGCGCCGTCACCTCCAGAGGTCATCGCCGCCGCGGCCGGGCTCAACTGTCCGGTGTTGCTGATCGACACGTTCGACAAAACCGCCGGGGGGCTGTTTGCCTGCTGTCCGCCGGGGATGCCGGCAACGTGGGTGGCAGCCGCACGGGCGGCGCGGCTGCAGGTAGCCGTGGCCGGTCGCATCACCCCGGCGGAAATCCCGTTGGCGTGGGACCTTCGGCCCGATGTGGTCGCGTTGCGATCGGCTGTATGCTTCAATGGCAGGGACGGTGCGGTGCAGGCCGGGCTTGTTCGCAGCGCCGTCAGCCTGAGTCGCGTTTGAACCGCGCGAGCCAGCCTTCCGAATCGCCTTCCAAACCTTTCGATATGCAGGAGACCAGCCGTGAAATCGATCGAAGTTCGGGTGCCGCACTCGCTTGAGCGGGATGAAGTTCGTCGCCGGCTCGATACGGCGCTTGTCAGGGCGCGGGACGAATACGCCGCAGTCGTGGGAGACATCGAGGCTTCGTGGGAGGGAGAGGACCGCCTTCGCGTGCTGCTGACTGTCAGTGGGATGAAGTTCGACGGCACCGTCGACATCATGATCGAGGAACTGGTCGTCGCCCTCGAGGTCCCGGGCATGGCGGCCTTGTTCAGCCGGCGCATCCGCGAGGGCATCGAGGAGCGTCTGGGAGGATTGATCGGGTCGCAGCAGGTGTAGGGTTGGAGCAGTCCCTGCCGCGTGGGCTCGCCGGGAATGGTGCCGGTGGACGATGCTCTCTGGGTGAACGTCATGCACTCCACGACCACAGCCCGTTGCGCGCAGGGGATCGCTCTGGCGGTCGCCCTGATCGCCTTCGTCGGCCCACCAGCCGTGGCAGCACGGCTGCAGCCGGACGATCCGTTTGCCGACGAACTCAATCCGTTTGGCACGGGGAAGGCACCTTCGCGGCCAGCGGCCGCGGCCCCCGCACCGCAGCCGCGTCCCGCGCCCAAGCCAGCGGCCAAACTGCCCGTACCCTTTCCTGACACCACCGTTCCCGGCGAACCGGCCGAACGCAGGGGGGCCGCGCCGGGCCGCGCGGCTCGGCCGTTTTCCCGCGACCGGGATCGCGACATGGATCGCGACCGGGATCCAGACGTTCGCGGTGGGGGCGGCGCCGCCCCGCTGCCACGCGAGCGGATGTTTGGCTTGGACGAGCCCGACAAAGAATCGCAGCGAGAGCCCACGGAGGGAGAGAAAAAGCTCGTCGAAGCGGAACGGCTCGAACGGCAGGGCAAGTTCGCGGAGGCCCGCGACATGCTCCTCGAGGTCGTGAAACTCGAGCCCAACCTGATGATTGCCCACCTGGCGATGGGGGTGGTGCAGCGGCGGCTGGGAGACTTCCGGGGATCGGTCGAATCGTGTTCGAAGGGAATTGCGATCGACCCGCTGGAGCCGGAGCTCTTCCTCCGGCGTGGCATCGCCTGGTTTCACCTCGGCTTGTACGGCATCGCGCTGGAAGACTTCGAGGAGGCCGCTGGCATGTCGTACGATGATCCGCGGCCGGAACTCTGGCGTGGGCTCACGCTCATCGAACTCGAACGACCACTGGAGGCGATCAACGCCTATGCCTCCGCCATCCAGCGTGACCGGAGCTACATGCTGGCCTATCTCAACCGTGGGCTCGCTTATCTGGCTGCCAACGAGCCCGGCAAGGCGGAGTTCGATTTCAATCAGGCCATCCGGCAGAAGCCCAAGGATGCCAGGGCCTGGGCGAACCGCGGCGTGGCACAGGCGAGGCAGGGACGCTATCGCGAGGCGATCGAGTCCTACGAGACGGCGCTCGGGATCAGTCCGGGCGACAATGCTGTGCGGAAGAACCTCGAGGCCGCCCGCCGCATGGCTGGTCAGGAACCAGCGAGCCGCAGCCGGTCGCGATGATCTAACGCGCAAACACCCGCAGCGTGTCGTCGTTGATCCTCCACTGGAGCGAGAGCGGGCCGAGGATGGCGTCGAGCAGTTCGTCGCGGGATGCATCCTTGACGGTTGCCCGCACGATCTCTCTCGGGGCGATGCCACATCGGGTGAGTGACTCGTGATCGAGGTCGAGCTTCAGTCCCAGTCGGGCGGCGATCACCGTGAGAAGTTCCTCCAACGGTGCCGCCACCTGCAGAGAAAAGGTCTGCTTGTCGGTCGCCGGCTTTGGTTTGTCAGGGGAAGGTCGCCGAGGTGGCTTTCCTGCAACTGGCCTGGCGGCGGCAGATGTGCCTGTGATCGCAGTGACTGTCGCGGGCGCAAGCCCGGCGTCGATGGCGATGATCCGGCCCGTGGGCGCGCGAGAGGCGGGGCTGCCAGCAGCGGCATGGGAGACCTGCCAGTCGACCCGGAGGTCGTAGGCCGTGAGGAGGAGGTCGAGTCCCTCGGCGAGCGTCAGGTCGGCAAGCGACGTTGCGGGAAGGTGATCGTGTGGCACCTTGGCGGTTCCCTCGAGGGTGACGCCGGCCTTGGTGGCGGCGGCTGCCACCAGATCGCGGGGCCGGGCACCGGCGGGCCACTGCCATGGCATCTGCCTGTCGAGCACCGACCGCTGCCGGGTGGGCAGCGAGGCCACCCGAGACTCGCGGGCCTTTTCAGCGCGGGTGACCACGGTAGCCAGACCGAGTGGCACGATCACGACCGACGATCGCAGTGTGGCCACCTCGCCGTTGGCGACCGCGGCGGCCCGCGCGAGCACGTCGAGCAGCGGTTCCTCCCGGCACTCGAGCCTGATCGTGGTATCGGGATCGAGCCGGTGATCCACCAGCACCGGCCGTCCAGCGGTTTCGCTGACCCGGCCGGCCCATTCCCTGAGGCCGATGCCGCTCCAGGTTGCCGTGACAGGCGCGTCGAGAACGGCTTCACCCGCCAGGCAGGCGGCCTCGAGCATCATCCCGTGCATCATCCCGAGCATCGCGGCGGCGATCGCGAAGAAACCGCGGCAACCCCGCCGAACCGTGGGTCGGGCAGACGGCATCGTGGGCCGTGCAGTAGGCTCAGACCGGCTCCGGGATGAAGCAGACAGCGGCACGCGCAGACTCCAGCAATACTTCTCCGGACTCCAG
>Ga0214919_10002769_pt1 | contig 27155 bp, 23 predicted proteins | sample LL1503_MetaG_FD_177994 | JGI IMG/M metagenome (GOLD analysis project Ga0214919, IMG submission 177994) | Freshwater microbial communities from Lake Lanier, Atlanta, Georgia, United States - LL-1503 | ecosystem: Environmental > Aquatic > Freshwater > Lake | place: USA: Georgia | collected...
AGATGCGTCATTCTTGCCGCATCAGCAGATTCAACACCAGATAAATTGGGCGCCATATCAGACACAACTACATCCACAATCTTTCCATCTAAGCAAAGATTAAGCTGTTGCAAAACTTCAGGCTCTCTGAAATCACCTTGTATAAATTGGACCCCCTCAATAGGCTCCATGGGTAATAAATCTAGAGCAATCAGAGTGGCTCCAAGTTCACCACTTGCAGCCCCCTCAGGAGCCATTTTTCTCCTTAAATACTGACTCCAAGCGCCGGGCGAGCTTCCAAGATCTACGACCACCATCCCGGGCTTCAGTAGGTTTAAGGACTCATCCATTTCTTTTAACTTATAGGCAGCACGGGCCCTGTAACCCTCTTTTTTAGCCAACTTGACATAGGGATCATTGACATGGTCATTTAACCAAGACTTATTTACTTTTTTACTTTGTGTTTTGACTTTCAATTGATAACCCTTAAACAAAGAAGATAATACCTGCATGCCAGCAATTCAACTTACACCCTCAGAACGAAAAGTTCACCGAGCAAACGCTCACCATCTTGACCCAGTTGTCATGATTGGTAATGATGGAGTGACTCCATCTGTTTCCAAAGAAATTGATAGTGCGTTAAATTCTCATGGACTGATCAAAGTCAGAGTACTTGGTGATGATCGGATACAAAGAGAATCCATATTTCATGATCTTGCAAATCAACATAATGCTGCAGCTATTCAGCACATTGGTAAATTGTTAGTTTTTTGGAGACCCCAACCTGAAAAAGAAAAGAAATCTGATCAAGAAAAAATGCCAGGTCCGCGAGAATTCAAAGTTCTCAAATACAGCAGCAGGGGTGGTCAAAGACCAGAAATGAAAAGAGTCACCATCCTAGGGAATCAAAGGCTGGCAGCGGGCGGTCAGGTCAAGCGAGCCAAGCCAAAACAAAAATCAATTAAAAAGAAAAATCAGATTTAAGTTTCAAATGTAAGAGACCTTAATGATTTCGTAATTTCTGACACCACCTGGCGCCTGAACGCTGACTAAATCGCCCTCTTCTTTTCCTATCAAGGCTCTGGCAATAGGACTGCTGATGTTGATGAGGCCGAGCTTTAAATCGGCCTCATCCTCACCAACTATCTGATACTTTACAGTTTCATCTGTATTTTCATCTTGAAGTTCTACAGTGGCACCAAAAACCACCTTGCCACCAGCGTCTAGTGCGGTTGGGTCGATGATTTGAGACATAGATAATTTACTTTCAATTTCTTGGATACGCCCTTCAATAAATCCTTGGCGATCCTTGGCTGCGTCGTACTCGGCGTTTTCACTCAAATCACCTTGGGCACGAGCTTCAGCAATTGCATTAATTACCCAAGGTCTGTCCACAGTTTTCAAGGTGTGGAGTTCTTGCTTGAGCTTTTCAGAACCTAATTTAGTGATGGGAATGGTTACCATGTTAGAAATTTTGAAAGTGATAAAGAATCAAGAATGCAATCTAAGATGCAAATCTTGTAATGAATATACATCCAAATTATCAAGGTACTTCATTCCTTGAACAGCGGCTTCAGCACCAGCTATTGTCGTAAATGTTGTGACGCGTGCCAAGAGAGAAGAAATCCTTATCTGCCGTGAATCTGCAATCGCATTACGCCGCTCTTCTACAGTGTTGACGACAAGGGCAATTTCATTGTTTTTGATCATATCCACAACATGAGGACGACCCTCAGTAACTTTATTGACAGCTGATACAGGAATACCAGCGGCAAGAATAGCAGCAGCGGTTCCTTTTGTCGCTACGATTTCGAATCCATATGCGTAAAGATTTCGTGCAACTTCTACAGCTCGGTTTTTATCTGTATTCTTCACAGTTAAGAAGACTTTCCGGATTGAATCAGTTGGGCGGGGCAACTTAGTCCCAGCGCCTAGTTGGCTTTTCACAAATGCTTCACCAAAAGTAACTCCCACGCCCATCACCTCTCCAGTGGATTTCATCTCAGGCCCAAGAATGGTGTCAACACCAGGAAACTTAACAAAAGGGAAAACAGCTTCCTTGACACTGAAGTAGGGAGGAAGAACTTCTTTTGTAATGCCTTGTGATTTAAGACTCTGACCAACCATGCAACGTGCTGCAACTTTTGCTAATTGAATCCCAGTGGCTTTACTTACAAACGGAACAGTTCGGCTTGCTCTTGGGTTGACCTCCAAAACATAAATAATATCTTCACCGTTGATTTTTTGAATTGCAAATTGAACATTCATCAAACCAACAACTTTTAATCCATGCGCCATTTCAGTGGTTTGTCTTTTCAATTCACCAATAGTCACATTTGAAAGTGAATAAGGCGGTAATGAACAAGCTGAGTCCCCGCTATGTACACCAGCCTGCTCAATGTGCTCCATCACGCCACCAATAAATACCATTTGGCCGTCACAAATGGCATCCACATCGCATTCAATGGCATCATTTAAAAAACGGTCAAGTAGAACAGGAGATTCATTGCTGACTTTGACAGCCTCTCGCATGTAACGTTCAAGATCTCTTTGTTCGTGAACGATTTCCATGGCCCTTCCGCCAAGAACGTAACTTGGACGAACTACAAGTGGGTATCCTAATTCAGAAGCTTTCAAAAGAGCTTCTTCCTCAGTACGTGCTGTTGCATTTGGAGGTTGGCGCAATCCTAGAGAATGAAGCAATTGCTGGAAGCGCTCTCTATCCTCTGCTGCATCAATCATATCAGGAGAAGTTCCAATAATCGGAACACCTAGAGCCTCTAGGCCTAAAGCCAACTTCAATGGTGTTTGTCCACCATATTGAACAATCACACCAACAGGTTTTTCTTTATCAACAATTTCGAGCACATCTTCAAGTGTCAATGGTTCAAAATATAGTCGATCACTGGTGTCGTAGTCTGTAGATACTGTCTCAGGATTACAGTTGACCATGATGGTTTCATATCCATCCTCGCGCATGGCCAATGCTGCATGCACACAACAATAGTCAAATTCAATACCCTGACCGATTCGATTTGGACCACCGCCAAGAACAATAATTTTTTTCTTGTCGGAAGGCAACGATTCACATTCCGTTTCATAAGTCGAATACATATAAGCTGTATTTGTCGAAAACTCAGCTGCACAAGTATCAACACGCTTGTATACAGGTCGAATTCCTAAAGTTATACGTGCTTCACGAACAGCTTTCTCACTGGTCTTCAATTGCTTAGCAAGCCTTCTATCTGAAAAACCTTTTTGTTTTAACTGACGCAACTCTATCGCTGAGATATCTGATAACTGATGCTTTTCTAGCTCTAACTCAATTTTGACAATATCTTCAATCTGAACAAGAAACCAAGGATCAATACGTGTCAGTGAAAAAACCTCATCAACACTCATTCCCATTGCAAAAGCGTCTCCCACATACCAAATACGGTCTGGGCCAGGAGCACCTAGTTCTTTTTCTAAAACCTCTCGGTCTTGCGTTTTTTCGTTCATTCCATCAACGCCGACCTCTAGACCGCGAAGCGCCTTTTGAAAAGACTCTTGGAAAGTTCGACCGATGGCCATGACCTCGCCAACTGACTTCATTTGGGTGGTTAATCTGCTATCAGCAGTGGGGAATTTCTCAAAAGCAAAACGTGGGATTTTTGTTACTACGTAGTCAATACTTGGCTCAAAACTCGCAGGAGTAGCACCTCCAGTGATGTCATTGCGTAACTCATCCAAAGTAAATCCAACTGCCAATTTCGCCGCAACTTTAGCGATTGGAAATCCTGTCGCTTTAGATGCCAATGCAGAGGATCTGGAAACACGCGGATTCATTTCAATCACAATCATTCGACCATCAACAGGATTGATTGAAAATTGAACATTTGAACCACCAGTGCTTACTCCAATTTCACGCAATACAGCAAGACTGGCGTTTCGCATGATCTGATATTCCTTATCAGTCAATGTCTGTGCAGGAGCTACCGTGATTGAATCGCCTGTATGGACACCCATCGGATCCAGGTTTTCAATTGAGCAAACAATAATGCAGTTATCGGCTTGATCTCTGACGACTTCCATTTCATATTCTTTCCATCCAAGAAGTGATTCTTCAATAAGTAATTCACTGGTTGGAGAGGCTTCTAATCCACGCTTACAAATAACCTCAAACTCTTCTGCGTTATATGCAATACCACCGCCCGTTCCACCTAAGGTAAAACTAGGACGAATAACTACTGGGAATCCAACAGTTTTTTGAACTGCCCAAGCCTCATCAAGAGAATGAGAAATACCAGATCGTGCAGAGCCAAGACCGATTTTGGTCATTGCATCTTTGAACTTCAAACGATCTTCTGCTTTATCAATTGCCTCAGGGGAAGCGCCGATCAACTCAACAGGCTTTCCAGTATTTGCACCCAAATACTTTTCCAAAATTCCGTTATGCCACAGATCAAGTGCGCAATTTAATGCCGTTTGACCTCCCATGGTTGGCAAAATTGCGTCTGGTTTTTCTTTTGCAATAATTTTTTCTACAGTCGGCCATGTGATTGGTTCTATATAAGTAACATCTGCGGTATCAGGGTCAGTCATGATAGTTGCAGGATTACTATTGATCAAAATTACCTTGTATCCCTCTTCACGCAAAGCCTTGCACGCCTGAACCCCTGAGTAATCAAACTCACACGCCTGCCCAATCACAATAGGGCCAGCGCCAATAATCAGAATGCTTTTTATATCGGTACGCTTAGGCATGCTGAGACACCGCCATTGAATGAATAAAACGGTCAAATAAATAACCAATATCTTGCGGGCCAGGTGATGCCTCTGGATGCCCTTGAAAACTGAAGGCTTGTTGCCCAATCAATTCCAACCCCTGCAAACTACCATCAAAAAGACTGACGTGAGTAGTTTTAATATGGGCAGGTAAAGATTTCTCATCTACCGCAAAACCATGATTTTGGCTGGTTATTGAAACTCGAGATGTATGCAAATCTTTGACAGGATGATTGGCGCCATGATGACCAAATTTCATTTTGTATGTGCTCGCACCGCAGGCTAATGCGAGGATTTGATGTCCTAAACAAATGCCAAATATAGGTATTTTTTGATTCAATAAACTTTGCGTTGCCTTGATGGCGTAACTGCATGGGCCAGGATCGCCAGGACCATTGGATAGAAAAACCCCATCAGGCTTTAATTTCAAAACATCCTCTGCAGAGGTTTTGGCTGGGACTACTGTGATACTGCAACCACGCTGTGCAAGCATACGAAGTATATTTTTTTTAACGCCGAAATCATAAGCTACAACATTGAACTTAGGGCTTTCCAATTTTCCATACCCTTGGCCAAGCTCCCATTCAGTCTCAGTCCACGAATAATTTTCAGTTACCGTAACTTTTGAAGCCAGATCCAAACCATTCATTGAGGGAGCATTTTTTGCGTTGTCAATAGCGTTCTTGATGAAAGCTTCTGTGACTTCAAAACCATGCGGAACACTTTCAATAGTTGCATTTTGTGTGCCGTTTTCACGCAAATACCTCGTCAACATCCGAGTATCGATGTCTGAGATAGCGACTGTCTGTTGAGATTTCAAGAAAAAAGCAAGATCATTGCTAGCTCTGAAATTGGAATGCATCAAAGGAAGATTTTTAATAATTAAGCCAGCAGCAAAAATTTGAGAGGACTCACTGTCTTCTGCGTTCACGCCGTAATTACCAATGTGTGGGTAGGTAAGCGTAACCAGTTGTTGGCTATAGCTAGGATCGGTCAAAATTTCCTGATAGCCAGTCATTGAAGTATTGAATACCAGCTCCCCGACGGTTTTTCCATGGTGGCCAATAGACTGGCCCAAGAATACAGTTCCGTCAGATAAAGCCAATATAGCGGGAGGGCGATTTCCCTGAAGAGTCAAAAGCACTCAGATCTCCGAGATTCGGTGACGCCCTTGACGCGAGAGATGCACTCTCATTGGATGTTATGCAAGGGGAATGGCTTTATTTCGAGCTAAGGGCGTACTGTTGGTGTAAAAAGTATTTCATTATATCCCTCTTGACTTAGGATAAGTTCATCTAGAACTTCTATATTCTTTGAGATGCATGTGCATGTAAACATATGGCTGCAGCAGCTGCGACATTGAGTGATTCCTGACCACCAGGTTGTGCAATTCTTATCCTACGAACTGTATCGGATGGCCAGTTTGCATTCACGCCTCTGCCCTCGTGCCCAAAAACCCATAAACAACTACCTGGCAGTAATCTCTTACTGGTTAACTCATGCAGGAATTCTCCATCGTGTGAGTCTGTCAACATTACAGGTATAGACATACCAATAAGATATGAAATATCAACAGATTCAGTTAACTGCACGCTGAAATGAGCGCCCATCCCAGCACGGACAACTTTATCCGACCACAATGAAACAGAACCGGGAGTAGTAATGACTTGTTTAAAACCAAAAGCAGCTGCAGATCGAATGATTGAACCTGCATTACCAGGATCCTGGATTTGATCAAGAACAACTACGGGCTGAGTTGAATCAATTGCAAAAGACAAAGGAAGGGAAAGGGATCCCAATATCCAAGCTGCAGAGGGTAATTGACTTAATCCGGTCAGTAAGCTTCGTGGCAAAGTATAAATGTGGTCTGCAAATGTTTGCCAAAATTCCAGTTTGGCTGGCACCACATCTTCGAGCAAAACTAATTCCTTGAAATGCCAACCCTTTTCTATGGCTGAAAGACAAAGGTTTTCACCCTCTATCCAGAAAAATTTATCTGTTTTGTATGCTGAGTTATCTCTAAGCGCTAAACGTAAGCGTTTGTAAAGAGGATTCTCTTTTGAAGTTATCGTTGTCACAACCATATTCTTAAACCTGAGTAGTTTTTTTCACCGATTGAGCAACCGGCGCAAAGCTTTGTCTATGCAAAGAAATAGGTCCGTAAGTAGATAAAGCCTGTAAATGCTGTGCAGTGCCATAGCCTTTATGCTTAGCAAATCCATACTCTGGAAATTCGTTATCGATAGAATGACACCACAAATCACGTTCAACTTTAGCCAAGATAGATGCTGCTGAAATACAAGGCACTTTAGTATCGCCCTTGACAATTGCTTCAGCCACAATATCTATAACAGGCAAGCGATTACCATCTATCAAAACTTTCCCCGGTTTTAGTCTCAACCCAGCAATAGCACGTTGCATTGCTAGCAAAGTTGCCTGAAGAATATTTAGTCTGTCTATTTCTTCTACTGAGGCTTGGGCTACGCTGAAGCATAAAGATCTGGCTCTGATTTCATCGTACAGTTTTTCTCTTTTGTTTGAACTTAATTTTTTTGAATCTGTAAGTCCTGCGATTGGTAATAAATCATCAAGAATTACTGCTGCTGCAAACACGGGACCCGCCAATGGTCCCCTACCAGCTTCATCAACGCCAGCTATTAATGTTGGGACATCCCAATTCAATGGCACTTGTTTAACGTTCAAGGAATTTTTCAATTGCATTTCTAGCTACTCTAGGTGTGTCGAGGCGTAAATCTTTATGCATTTTTAAAAATATATCCTTGAGATGCGCAATTGCATTTGGATTGTCTAGCCAATGTAATATGCCATTTGCAATTGCCTTAGGCGTAGCATCAGTCTGTAAAAATTCAGGGACTACAAAATTTCCACATAATATATTTGGCAATCCAACCCATGGTTGCAATCGTTTAGTTTGTGTAATTTGCCAGCTTAACCATGGCATTGCGTAAGAAATAACCATTGGACACTTAAATAAAGCTGTTTCCAAGGTCGCTGTCCCACTAGCAACCATTGCAACGTCAGCAGCTGCCATGCATTCGTGACTTTTCCCATTGAATATTTTTAAGTTTCGAATCAACGGGAAATTCTTTATGTACTTTGTAAGAAAGATCTCCATTCCAGGAGCTATTGGCAAAATAGGAATGATATGAGGTTGTACTTTCTGAAGAATTTCTATAGCTTTCAAAAATCTTGGTGCCATTTGGTGAATTTCGTCTCTCCTACTTCCGGGAAGAATGACAACCACAACATCATCTGTTTGAAGTCCCAAGCCCTGACGTGCTAAATTTTTATCAGGTTGTATCGGTATTAAATTTGCTAATGGATGGCCTACAAATGTAGAAGAAATACCGGCTTCGGCCAAAATTTTGGTTTCAAAGGGAAATATGCACAACACATGGTCTATGCTGGCTTTTATTTTTTTTATTCGGTCCGCCCGCCAAGCCCAGATAGAAGGACATACAAATTGAATAGTTGGAATTCTCCTTTTACGCAATTCATACGCTAAGTCCAAATTAAAGTCAGGTGCATCTATCCCAATAAATAGGTCAGGTGGATATTTAATTAGTTGAGTGAGTAAAGCCGTCCGAATTTGGACGAGTTCTCTGTAGTGTTTCAGTACTTCAACATAGCCACGAACAGAAAGTTTCTCCATGGGCCATTTAGACTGAAATCCATGAGCAATCATTTTGGGGCCACCAATCCCAGACATTTGTATATCTGGCCACCTATTTTTAATCTCAGGAATTAAAAGTGAAGCGAGTAAATCACCTGATGTTTCTCCTGCAACCATAGAAACATGAGGAGCTTTAAGGTTTTCCGTTCTGCTTGAGAGTGGACTCAACGCATTATTCCGTGTTCAGGTGGAACTGATATTAAAAAATCGAGCATGGTAGAAACAACAGACTGTGTTTCAAAATTTTGTTCAGCTAATTTTTTGATTTCATTGATTGACTCATTCAATGAAAAGTCGCTACGGTACAGTGCTTTATGCATAGATTTCACAACTTTTATTTGTTCTAACGTGAACCCCCGACGCTTTAAACCCTCATAGTTCATTGAGCGAACTTTAGCGGGTTGTCCTTGGCACATTGCAAAAGGTGGTAAGTCAGCGAACAATAGTGAATTCATTGCCGTGAAACTGTGTGAACCAATACGACAGAATTGATGCACAACCGTAAAGCCACCTAAAATTGCCCAATCTCCTACATGGACATGTCCGGCTAATTGGGTACTGTTTGCAAAAATTGTGTGGCTGCCTATTTGACAGTCATGTGCCAAATGAACATAGGCCATGATCCAGTTGTCATTACCCAAACGAGTCACACCTTTATCGTTTACCGTACCAATATTGAAGGTACAAAACTCTCTGATGGTGTTTCTATCGCCAATCACCAGTTCGCAAGGTTCACCAGCATATTTTTTATCTTGAGGTATGCCACCCAACGAATTAAATTGAAAAATCGTATTGTCAGATCCAATAGTGGTTTTTCCCTCAATCACACAATGTGAACCGATTTTTGTACCTGACCCGATACGTACATCTGGACCAATGGTCGTAAAAGGTCCCACAATCACTGAACTGTCTAATTCTGCAGCAGAATCAATCAATGAGGTTGGATGAATTTGAGCCATATTTCTCTCAGTCAATGCGGCGCATCGTACACATCAATTCAGCTTCAACAGCCAATTCATCTTCAACCATGGCTTTGGCTTTGAATTTAAAAATACCAGCTTTCATTCGGTCAAGTTCAACCATGAGAGTAAGCACATCACCAGGTTCTACAGGTCGTTTAAATCGAGCAGAATCAATGCCAGCAAAATAATAAATGACTTTTTCATCTGGAACCATATCAAGGGTTTCAAAGGACAGTAAAGCTGCCGCTTGAGCCAAGGCCTCCAACATTAGCACACCTGGCATGACGGGTCTGTGGGGAAAATGACCATTAAAAAATGGTTCATTGATCGTTACATTTTTAATCGCAACAATAGACTTTCCCTTTTCTAACTCGAGTACCCTGTCAACCAACAAAAAAGGATATCTGTGCGGTAATAATTTTAAAATTTGATGTATGTCCATAAATATTAACTTGATGAATTGTTATTTTTTTCTAAAAACTTTATCCGTTCGCGCAATGATGAAAGTTGTCGAAGGCTTGCAGCATTTTTTTGCCATTTTAAATTTTCATCTATTGGAAAGACACCACTGTAGGTACCTGCCTTTAATATGGAGTGACTTACCAGTGAAAATGCTGAAATATGAACGTTATCAGTAATTTCTAAATGCCCCAAAATCGCAGCTCCACCACCAATGGTGCAATACGCACCGATCTTTGCACTCCCAGCAATTCCGGCGCAACCCGCCATGGCAGTGTGTTTACCAATATGCACATTGTGCCCAATCTGAATCAGGTTATCTAGCTTGACACCATCTTCAATGACAGTATCTTCTATTGCGCCGCGGTCTATGCAGGTATTTGCACCTATCTCAACAAAATCGCCAATCACAACCGCGCCCAATTGCTCAACCTTTATCCATTGTTGATTGTCTAAAGCAAATCCGAATCCATCAGCGCCAATGACAACACCTGGATGTAATATGCATTGGCTACCAATTTCACACCCACTTGACACAGTGACACCAGATTTCAACCAAGTACCAGGACCTATTCGTGCTCCCGCCTCAACGACACACAGCGGACCAATAATAGCCGTAGGATCAACCTCTGCGCTTGGATCGATCACTGCTGTGGGATGTATATACTGAAGAGGTTTGGACTTAATGCTTGTTGCCCAAAGCTGTGTCAACTTAGCCCAATAAACATAAGGATTGTCACAAAGAATATAAGAGCCACGATGCTTAGCAATTTCTTCATGCGCACTTGAGATAACAACACAAGTTGCCTTGCTGTTTTGAAGTTGTGAAATGTAGCGAGGGTGACTTAAAAAACTGATGTCTCCATCAGTTGCATTAGATAAAGAAGCCAAGCCGTAAATTTCAAGATCAGGCGAACCAATTAATTGGCCGCCTAATTTTTCAACAAAAAAGCCTAGCTTGTGCGATACCACGCCATCACTTACCGCTGTTGATGACTTTGAGCACCTTGTCAGTGATATCGTGCTTGGGATTAATGTAGACAGCCTCTTGCAAAATCAAATCGTATTTTTCAGACTCAGCCACTTGCTTGACTACTTTATTTGCCTTTTCAAGCACTTGCTGCAATTCTTCGTTTTTACGGGCATTCAAATCTTCTTGAAATTCACGTCTTTTACGCTGAAACTCTCGGTCTTGTTCAGCCAATTGCTTTTGACGCGCAGAACGTTGAGTGTCAGAGAGTGTGGGTGAATCTCTTTCAAGCTTTTCAGAATTTGATTTCAAAGAATTACCAAAATCAACCAATTCTTTTTCTCTTTTAGAGAACTCTTGTTCAAGCTTGGTTTGGGCTACCTTTGCTGTGTTAGCTTCTCGAAAAATTCTATCGGTATTTATAAAGCCTACACGGAAATCTTCAGCATGCAACAAATTTAGTGAAGCAATACCAAAAACACAAATCCATAGCGTGCGAAGTGAAAGAAATCTCATCAGAAAGCCGTCCCAATTTGGAATTGAAAGGTTTGCATTCTATCGTTATCAAAGCGCTTTATTGGCTTGGCAAAAGCAAACCTTAACGGACCGACCGGCGAGACCCAACTTAAGCCAACACCGGCCGAACTTCTTAATTGACTTAAATCAATAGATTCTTCATAACTGTATACGTTACCGACATCAATAAAGGTAAACAAACGCAGTGTTTTATCAGTACCAACGCCTGGGAAAGGCATTAAAAATTCTGTATTTAGGAGAATTTTCTTAGCGCCACCGGTGGAATAATCAGCGTATTTCGAATACATTTTTGCTGTCTGAAGTGAGTTCTGCTGATAGCCTCTCACTGAACCCAGTCCACCTGAGTAAAAATTCTTAAATACGGGGTAAGGATGTCCCCCATAACCAGCACCTAAACCTAGCTCAGCATTGACAGCCAAGGTATATTTGCGTGTTAGCGGCCAATATTGTTGGTACTGACCTGAATTTTTATAGTATCTTGTGTCACCGAAGGCACCAACTTCTGAGTTAAGTCTAAATAATTTACCTTTATTTGGAGCCAGCATACTGTCTCTGCTATCTCTTGCCCAGCCGACAGTTAAGGGGAGAGAGTTGGTATTTATTCCTTTGTAAATCTGATATGTGGATGGTAATCCCGTACCAGAAGATACGTATGTTTCGTCGTATGCAATCCCGACGAATACTGTATCTATTTCAGCAACAGGCACTCCAAAATTTACACCCAGTCCCTTGGAAGTAATATTGTAATAAGTGCTGGAAGCTGAGTAGGGTCGCAAATTTCGATCGTAGAAATTAAGCGTTCTAGAAACACCATCCTCAGTAAAGTAAGGATCAGTCGTACTGATTTGATAAAGTTTGTTGTACTTGCTGGTATTTATTTGTATTCCCAAGGAATTCCCAGTCCCAAAGAAATTTTCTTGACTGATACCAAACGAAAGAAAAAATTTCTCTGATGATGAAAATCCAGCACCCAATTGCAATGCGCCAGTGGGTTTTTCAATAATCTTAAGATTAATATCTACTTGATCGGGGGAACCCGGAACTTCTTGGGTATCAATCGCTACGTCAGTAAAGTAACCCAAGCGGTCAATGCGGTCTCTTGATAATTTGATTTTGTCGCCGTCGTACCATGATGACTCCATTTGGCGAAATTCACGGCGAATAATTTCGTCTTTTGTTTTTTCGTTACCAGAAATATTGATACGACGAACATAAGCACGTCTAGAAGGATCCGCTTGTAAGAAGATCTTTACCTGATTGGTTTGTCTATCTATCTCAGTACGCGGTTCAATTTTTGCGAATGCAAAACCAAATTTTCCAAAGTATTCGGCAAATGCTTTGCTGGTTTCTACAACATCCGTGATGTTGTAAGCAAGTCCAGGTTTAATGGAAACCAGAGATTTAAATTCATTGTCTCTGCCTAAATAAAAGCCTTCTAATTCAATAGAGCTAACTACAAATCTAGAACCCTCTGTAATATTTATGGTGATACTTATATCTTGCTTATTGGGTGATATAGCAACTTGTGTAGATTCAACTCTAAACTCCAAATATCCTCTTGAAAGATAAAAGGATTTGATATTTTCTAGATCGGCATTTAATTTTGCTTGCGAATACCGATCTGATTTCGTGTACCAAGACATGTAATTTGGTTCAGATAAGTCCATTTGATCCATTATTGTTGATTGATCAAATGCTTTGTTGCCGATAATTTTAAATTCTTTTATTTTGGAAACATCGCCCTCAATCACAGTGAAGTTGAGATTTACCTTATTACGCTCAGAAGGTGCTACTGTTGTGACGATTTCTGCAGCATACAAACTACGATTTATATATTGGCGCTTTAACTCTTGTTCAGCCCTGTCAGTCATTGCTTTGTCGTAGGGCCTTCCTTCAGAAAGTCCAATATCTTTGAGTGCTTTCTTTAAGGTGTCTTTTTCAAACTCCTTAATTCCAACGAAATTGATGGCAGAAATTAAAGGTCGTTCTTCAACCACGACTATGACGACATTGCTTTTCAGTTCTATCCTGACATCCTTAAAAAGCCCTAATGCAAAAAGATTTCTAATCGCAAGCGTACCCTTGTCATCAGTGTAGTTATCTCCAACTTTAAAAGGTAAGGTAGCAAGAACATTTCCTGGTTCAACACGTTGCAAACCTTCCATTCGGATATCTTGGACTTGAAAAGGCTCAACAGCAACAGCAACATGCAAAGAGCACAAATAGATTAACAGTGCTCTTGAAATATTCAGCATAAAGGAAAGCGAGATAAATTTCATATGTGAATGACAGTTTAATCTGAATGCTCAGGATTGAAAGATTGTTTCAAGTTTGATAATCTCAACCAATAAAAAATCGGCGGAAAAGATGGCAATTTTGAATTCAAAATAACCAACTAAATTTTGGTGCATAACGAATAATACATCAGGCAAACCATGTTGATTCAAATACTGAAAATTTGTACGGCATCTTCATTTGAAAGAGGGTAATTTTTTAGCATTTTCTATCGCAAGAATGCGGGTTTCAATGTCAATGTTAAGTAAATCCTCCAGGTTTTTTGGCTTCGCTGGAGGAGCTAATGACAATACAATCAAATTTACATCATGTATTTGATCAAATCTGATTCTCTGGCTCAGAAACAGATCGACTGCAACTTCATTGGAGGCATTAAGCACAGCGGTCATCCCAGCCGGTCCGGCAAGCACTTCCCAAGCTAACGACAGGCCGGGGAACCGGTGTTTATGATCCAATGACTCCATAGACTCAAAGCTCATTTGTGAGGTTAACCTAAAGTCAATATTTGCAGAGCCACTTGAAATTCTATTTGGCCACGCCAAACCATAAGAAATTGGCATCCGCATATCAGGCGTACCCAATTGAGCAACAATAGATCCGTCAATGAATTCAACCATTGAATGAATAATGCTTTGCGGGTGAATTATTACTTCTATCTGTGCAGGAGCCAAATCAAATAAAAATTTGGCTTCAATCACCTCTAGGGCTTTGTTCATCATGGTTGCGGAATCAACCGATATTTTCTTTCCCATGACCCAGTTTGGGTGAGCACAAGCCTCTTGTGGAGTGACATCTTTCAATTCATGCAATAGTTTTTGCCGAAATGGCCCGCCTGAAGCAGTCAAAATAATTTTATTTACGACTTTTTGCCAAGTCATGGGGTTTTCAGGTAAAGATTGAAAAATTGCAGAATGCTCACTATCAATAGGAAGCAGCTTAGCGCCACCTCTTTTAACTGACTCCATAAACAATTCAGCGCCAACAACCAAAGCTTCCTTATTTGCGAGTAACAAACGTTTACCAGCACTTGCTGCGGCCATGCATGATGGAAGTCCTGCTGCACCTACGATAGCTGCCATCACCATATCCACTCGGTCGTCACTTGCTACCTGTATCAAAGCCTCAGATCCACTCAACACATGGGTAGATAAATTTTCTGCTGATATTTTATTTTCTAAAAGTCGAGCTGCATCAGCATCGACCATCACTGCAAACTTCGGATGAAACTTTGCACATTGCTTTAACATTAAATCAACTTGTTTAGCACCGGTCAAAGCAAATACAGAAAATTTATCTAAGTGGCTTGAAATTACATCAAGCGTATTCACCCCTATCGAACCAGTAGATCCCAAAACTGTAATTTGTTTTTTCATATCGGTTGTGCCATTGATAAAAGGATTGACAATGGCAACACAGGCAGTAACGCATCTATTCGGTCTAGTACACCACCATGGCCTGGTAACAGTTGACTACTGTCTTTCTTTCCCGCACTTCGCTTTATCAAAGATTCAAATAAATCGCCCGCTGCACTCATCAAAGTAAGGAATGTCAAACCAATCAACATCGATACCCATCCATGCCTCAACAACATACTGAAAATATTGTCATTCATTGATGCAAATATTTTATTTAAACTTAACCAAACAATTGCTAGGCACCAAACCGAAACAATGCCACCAATCAATCCCTCTACACTTTTTCCTGGACTGATTGATGGAGCTAGTTTATTTTGACCCCAACGCCTACCTATAAAATACGCACCGATATCTGCAGCCCATACAAGCAAGAGCACCGAAGTTAGAAAAGAAGTTCCTATCAATTTAGCCTGAAATAATGCCAAACCTGCAGAAGTCAGTAAAAGAACTCCCATGCTATTTCTAATTATTATGTGGATTTTTTTCCAACCTTCTATCCCATTTTTAAAAAAATAAAATGAAATAAATATCCATAATATGGCTATCAGTAACCAGAATATTTCAGCTTGGTTTCCTGCTATTCCTAATATCCAAAGCGATACACAAAGGACAAAACAAATAATACTTAACAAAAATGCTTTTGTAAATCCAAGATCATTTAACCGCCCCCATTCCCAAGCAGCGGCAAAAATTAGCACTAACCCAATAATCCCCAAACTCTCTGCTCCAGGGGAGAACAATGCAGGTAAAAAAATTAATAAAAGAAGAACTGCAGTGCTGATACGTTGCTTCAACATGTGATGTTCAATTAAACAGCCATGATTTCTTGCTCTTTAGCTGCAATTAATTTGTCAATGTCAGTAATATGTTTATCTGTGAATTTTTGTATATCGGTTTCAGCACGCTTTTGCTCATCTTCAGAAGCCAGCTTATCTTTAACCATTTTTTTGACTGCCTCATTCGCATCACGACGAAGATTACGTACAGCGATTTTTGCATTTTCACCCTCTGTCCTGACGATTTTGGTCATCTCTTTGCGCCGTTCTTCAGTCATAGGCGGCATGGGAATACGGATTAAATCTCCCATTGATGAAGGGTTTAATCCCAAATCACTTTCACGAATCGCTTTTTCAATTTTGGCTCCCAGTCCTTTTTCCCAGGGTTGAACACTGATTGTTCTAGCATCCAATAAGGAGACATTAGCAACCTGACTCAAAGGAGTAGGATTTCCATAATATTCAACCATGATGGAATCTAGCAATCCAGGATTGGCTCTACCAGTTCTGATTTTGCTAAGACTGTTTGTGAAAGCAGAGATGGATTGATTCATCTTCATCTCACTATGAATTTTAATTTCGCTGATACTGGACATCACTTACCCCCTCAATTTACACTTCAAAACTATGATGCAAAAACCAAAGTTCCTTCATCTTCGCCCATCACTACCCTCTTTAGTGCACCAGATTTGAATATTGAAAAAACTGTAATTGGTAATTTCTGGTCTCTACACAAAGCAAATGCAGTGGCATCCATGATTCCCAAGTTTCCTTGAATAGCTTCATCAAAACTGATTCTGCTGTATTTTGTAGCCTTAGGGTCTTTTTTAGGATCAGCCGAATATACACCTTCAACTTTGGTTGCCTTTAGTACCATGGCAGCGCCAATTTCAGCGCCCCTTAAAGCAGCTGCAGTATCCGTCGTAAAGAATGGATTTCCTGTACCTGCAGCAAATATGACCACCTTACCTTCCTCTAGATACTGCAGCGCTTTAGGACGAACATAAGGCTCAACCACTTGCTCAATACCAATAGCGGACATTACTCTTGCAACCAAACCAGCTTTATTCATCGTATCTGCCAAGGCAAGCGCATTCATCACGGTTGCCAGCATACCCATGTAATCTGCCGTCGCTCGATCCATTCCAACTGAGCCACCTGCAACTCCTCGAAAAATATTCCCTCCCCCAATCACCACGGCAACCTCTACACCTAGGCGAGTGATTTCTGCAATTTCTTCTACCATTCGCACAATTGTGTCGCGATTAATTCCAAATGCATCATCACCCATTAAAGCCTCGCCAGAAAGCTTGAGCAAAATTCTTTTATAAGCAGGACGAGGCGAGGTTTTCATTTAAAACTCCATGCATTTAAGTTTACGACTTAAAAAAAAGGGGACTAAAGAGTCCCCTTTTAAATGTTCAAGCGGTTTGTTTGGCCGCTGCGACCTGCGCAGCAACCTCAGCAGCAAAATCATCTACTTTGCGCTCGATTCCTTCACCAACTACATAGATAGTGAAAGATTTAACCGATGTTTTTGATGCAATCAGCATTTGCTCCACCGTTTGTTTGTCATTTTTAACAAACGGTTGATTAAACAATGATACTTCTTTGAGATATTTTTGGACAGCGCCTTCAATCATTTTTGAAGCAATTTCAGCAGGTTTTCCTGACTCTGCAGCCTTTGCTGTAGCAACAGAACGCTCGCGTTCAATCAATTCGCTGGGCACATCTGCACTTGTCAATGAAACTGGTTTCATGGCAGCAATATGCATTGCTACATCTCTAGCGGCGGTTTCGTCACCAACATAACGAACAACAACACCAATACGTGTTCCATGCAAGTAAGAAGTCATTTGATCGTTTCCGTCAAAGTAGTGGAAACGTCTGAAGCTCATATTTTCGCCAATCTTTCCAATCAACCCCTTGCGCACATCCTCTAAAGTTGGACCAAAACCATCCTGTGAATAAGGTAGGGCCGATAAAGCTGCTAAGTCTGCTGGATGGTGACTAGCAACCAATTCAGCAGCCCCGTTTGACAGCGCTAAAAAACTGTCATTCTTAGTCACAAAATCTGTTTCACAGTTAACTTCCAAGATAGCGCCACAATTTCCATGTTTTGCTATTGTGATCACGCCTTCCGCGGTGACACGATCAGAGGCTTTACTTGCTTTACTACCTAATTTAACTCGAAGTAATTCTTCAGCTTTAACCATATCCCCTTCGGCTTCAGTCAATGCTTTTTTGCACTCCATCATCGGAGCATCTGTTTTTGCTCTTAACTCAGCAACCATACCAGCCGTAATATTTGCCATGAAAACTCCTATCAATCCTTGCGTTTAAATTTTTGATCAGCTTGCAAAAAAGGGGCATTTAAGCCCCTTTAAAAGTGAAATGAAAACCTTATGCTTGCACGCTGGCATCAACCTCTACAAACTCATCATCACCTTCAGACACAGCTTTAACAATGTCGTTAACAGCGTTTGCTCTACCTTCTAAAATAGAATCAGCGATGCCCCTAGCATAAAGAGTAACGGCTTTAGAAGAGTCATCATTGCCAGGAATCACGTAATCGATGCCTTCCGGGGAATGGTTTGAATCAACCACACCTATCAGTGGAATTCCGAGTTTTTTTGCCTCAGCAATAGCGATTTTGTGGAAACCAACATCAATAACAAAAATAGCATCAGGAAGCGTCACCATGTCCTGTATGCCACCAATATCTTTTTCTAATTTCTCTAATTCACGCATGAACATTAACTGTTCCTTTTTAGACAAGGCGTCCAAACCGGTTTCCTGCTGTACCTTCATATCTTTTAGACGTTTTATGGAGGTTTTAACTGTTTTAAAGTTGGTTAACATTCCGCCGAGCCATCGCTGATCAACATATGGGACACCTGCTCTTTTTGCTTCAGCAGCAATAATTTCGCGAGCTTGTCTTTTTGTTCCAACCATCAAAATATTTCCGCGATTGGCAGAAAGTTGCTTTGCGAATTTCAATGCATCTTGAAATAATGGCAATGTTTTTTCAAGATTAATGATGTGAATTTTGTTGCGATGACCGAATATAAAAGGGGCCATCTTGGGATTCCAAAAACGTGTTTGATGGCCGAAGTGAACTCCAGCTTCCAACATTTCACGCATAGTGATAGACATACATTTCTCCAAAGGTTGAGTCAAAAAACCAGATCGCTATTCCCAATAGTCAGATAAACTCTGAAAATGGAAACACCTTTTATGAACTGGTTTGGGATTTACTTTGGAAATTGATTCATGCAAATTAATTTCCTAAAGCCAAAAAATTCTAACACAATTGCACCATTTACACCGCCTTCGCATGGCTACTTTTGTATAAATATATGAGAATTGCTGTCGTTGGAGCTGGTGTCGTTGGGGTGACGACTGCACTTGAACTTGTTTCCCATGGACATGACGTGGTTGTTTTCGAAAAGAACGCAGGTATTGCCCAAGAAGCCAGTTTTGCCACCTCGGGATTTATCGGCCCTGGTTTGATGCACTCTTGGACTGTGCCTGGAATGGCTTCTAAAGTCATCCGAAAAATGGTATTTGGTTCAGAGGCTTATGCTTTTCATGGGTTGAAAAATATCCCCATTAACTGGCTTTGGCATTGGATACTAGCCTGCAAAAATTCTGATCACAAGCTAAAAATTGAGTCACTTCAAAGGTTGGCTTTTTATAGTCAAGAAGTCATGAAAGGAATCACTGAACAGTATGGATTTCAATATGAATTAAGTCAAGGCAGCATTTTAATTTGTCGCCATGAAAAGGACATGAAAAACTTTCAATTGCAATTGGATTTAATGAATGACAGCGGAATATCTTTCAAAAAAATTAGTCAAAAAGAAACCCGCGATTTAGAGCCAGCTTTATCAGACGAAACATCTTTTTTTGGATCAATACTTTTTCCTAATGACCAAATTGCAAACTGTAGGCAATTTGTATTGATGGCAAAACATCAAGCTGCTCTTTTAGGAGCTGAATTTAGAACAGGACAAGATGTATTACCCTTAGCATCTAATGCTTCAAAGCAAATTCAAGTGACAGGCCAAAAAAATGAAAGTTTTGACCATATAGTTATTTGTGCAGGTATTCACAGTAAAACAATTCTTAAAAATTTACCTATCAAATTACCTTCACTGGCGGTTTATGGGTATTCATTGAGTGCAGCTGTTCGAGAGCTTATAGATGCACCGGTCTACGGGGTTGTGGAAGCCAAAAACCACATTTCAATTGCCAGAACTGGTCAGCGAATTAGAGTAAGCGGCATTACAGAAATCGGGTTGAACAAGAAGCCAGCTAATGAATGCATACAGTTGCTCTATAAAACACTGAATGATTGGTTTCCTGGCGCTGCCAAGACACATGAATCAGTCCAAGTCTGGCGGGGCACGCGTGACACCATCACAGATGGTCTGCCCATACTAGGTCATTCGGGAGTTCCCGGTATTTGGTTAAATACAGGCCACGGTAACCATGGTTGGGCGTCAAGTTGTGGAAGCGCAAGGGCTATTGCCGATATGGTGTCGGGTCGTGGTTGTGAGGTTGACCTTAAAGGCCTAGGAATAGAGCGTTTTTAACCTCTACCCACAAAAGGCATATTTGTTGCCATCACCGTATGGAATAGCACGTTTGCAGATAACGGCAATTCAGCCATATACAGTACAGAGCTCCCTACATGCGAAACATCCATCAAAGGTTCAGGTCTGATCTCACCATTTGCTTGTGGCACCCCTTTGGCCATCACGGATGCCATCTCTGTTTCTGCATTACCAATATCAATTTGTCCAACAGCAATTTGAAATTTTCGGCCGTCTAAAGCTGCTGTTTTTGTCAGACCTGTCACAGCATGCTTGGTAGACGTATAAGCAATTGAGTTAGGTCTAGGCGCAGTAGCAGAGATAGAACCATTATTGATAATTCTCCCGCCTATCGGATTTTGTGTTTTCATTACTCTGAATGCTTGCTGTAAACAATAAAACATACCGTTCAAATTGATATCAACCACATTTCGCCATTGTTCAATAGTAAGTTCATCTAACGGAACAGCAGGAGCACTCACTCCTGCATTGTTAAACAATAAGTCAACTCGTCCAAAATTTTTGACTACTGCGTCAAATAGGTTTTTTACTGACACAGGGTCTGCAACATTAGTCGGTACTACCAAACAATTGCTTGGATTGAAAACTGTTGACGCAACATCATTGAGCGGCTGCTCTCTGCGACCAGCCAACACCACCTTCCATCCCGCGTTATTTAATGCAAGTACCGCTGATTTTCCAACGCCTGTTCCAGCCCCTGTAACAATTGCAATTTTTTCATCATTCATTTAGCTTCTCCAAAGACATAAATATCAACGCTTCTTTATTTTTTTTACAGTTTTAACCGATTTAGCTGCAGAGGTTTTAGCGCCACGACGGCTGTAAGTAGCCTTTCCCATAGCAGGAAGAGATTTCTTTGATGATGGTGATTTTGAATTACTCAATTCATTAGGCTTAATTTTTTTAATACCCGCATCATTCTCTTCAGGATAAGCATCCTGAACCCATCTAAAGTCAATTTTTCTGCCATCTAAATCTACTCTACTCACCTGAACACGTACTCTGGCTCCGATTGCATATCGAATTCCTGTTCTTTCACCACGCAATTCTTGCCTAACTTCGTCGAAGCGAAAATAATCGCCCCCAAGCTCAGTAATGTGAATCAAACCTTCTACAAACATGGCGTCGAGTGTCACAAAAACACCAAAAGTTGTCACAGCTGAAACCGTGCCGCTGAAATCTTCACCCAGATGCTCTCTCATGTATTGGCATTTAAGCCAAGATTCAACATCCCTGCTTGCTTCGTCAGCCCGACGCTCATTGGCACTGCAATGCAATCCCGCCGCCTGCCAAGCCAAAGTCTCAGGTGAGTTATTTGATTTTGCATTTTTCTCATTTGGAGATTGGGAAATTTTTGAAGATAAACGTCTCGATAACTTTGCGTGCGCTTCTCCAGGTGTTGGTAATGTTGGCAATTTGTATTTTTTCTTTGCCAGTATTGACTTGATGACTCTATGAACAAGCAAATCCGGATAACGGCGAATTGGACTGGTGAAGTGGGTATATGCTTCATATGCCAATCCAAAATGGCCGCTATTTAATGGCGTGTAAATGGCTTGCTGCATTGAGCGTAACAACATACTATGTATTTGCTGAGCATCCAGTCTGTCCTTGGTTGCATTTGCAATTGCCTGAAATTGAATCGGTGAGGGAGTATCAGATAGTTGAATTCCAACGCCTATCGTCTTGAGGTAACTACGTAACATATCGAGCTTTTCAGGCGTAGGGCCTTCGTGTACCCTAAACAATGCATCTGACTTATTTTGCAGAATAAAGTCAGCACTGCAGACATTCGCAGCCAACATAGATTCTTCAATCAATCTATGTGCCTCCGTCCTTACCCTTGGCACAATTTTTTCAATTCTTCCATTTTCATCACAAATGATTTGTGTTTCAGTAGTTTCAAAATCTACAGCTCCACGCTTTAATCTGGACTTTAGTAAAGCACGATATACATCATGCAAATTAATTAAATCATTAACCCGTTCTTTAAATTTTAAAGCCAGAGGACCACGTGTATTAGATAAGATGGCAGCAGCCTGAGTGTAAGTAAATCTTGCATGGCTATGCATAACAGCTTCATAAAATTGATATGCATAAATCTCACCTTCATTATTGATCAACATATCGCAAACCATGCATAAGCGATCAACATCTGGGTTTAGCGAACATAGCCCATTAGACAGTTTCTCTGGCAACATCGGAATGACACGGCGTGGAAAATACACACTTGTGGCTCTGTCATAAGCATCTATATCAATTGCACTCTCAGTTTCAACATACTGACTTACATCTGCAATAGCCACTAGAAGTCTCCAACCTGCTTGACCATTTTCATTCAGCGATTGGCAATAAACTGCATCATCAAAGTCTCTAGCGTCTTCGCCATCAATAGTGACCAAAGGAATGTCCGTCAGATCAACTCTGTTCTGAAAATCTTTAGATATTACTTTTTCAGGTAATGATTCAGCTAACTTCAAGCACTCATCAGAAAATTTATACGGCACACCATACTTACGTACAGCAATTTCAATTTCCATACCTGGATCGTCCATCTCTCCAAGTACTTCCTGTACTCTTCCAACGGGTTGACCATAAAGACTTGGCGGCTCAGTTAACTCAACCACCACAACTTGACCAGGCAATGCTTTTCCAGTTGCACTTTTAGGTATAAGAATATCTTGACCATATCGCCTATCCTCAGGAGCCACGAGCCATACGCCACTTTCTTGTAATAAGCGACCTATGATGGGATGCGAGGGACGTTCAACTATTTCTAAAATGCGACCTTCTGGCCGTCCTTTTTTATCCATACGAGTCACGCGAGCCATCACACAATCTTTATGCAATACAGCACGCATTTCATTTGGCGGCAAATAAACATTGGTTTGTCCATCATCACGTAGGACAAAACCATGACCGTCGCGGTGCCCTTCAACCACGCCTTTGAATTCTTCAAGAAGAGCTGTAGGGGTGCTATTGTTTTTTTTGATATGATCCTCTGCTTTCCTGATTGCCCAGGTGGCGGAATTGGTAGACGCACTAGTTTCAGGTACTAGCGAGTAACATCGTGGGGGTTCGAGTCCCTTCCTGGGCACCAATCTTACCTATACAAAAGACAATACGTTGAATTTTGCTAATTAAATTGGCATTCCAATAAGTTCGTGACCATTAGTCTCAAGAATTTGTACCTTGATAAACTCCCCACTCCGATAGGTTTTGGTTACTCTCGCAGGTGGTAGCAAGTGCACAGATCCATCAATTTCTGGAGCATCTCTGTAAGTGCGGCCTTTGCCGCCAGATCGTCCCAAGGCATTAGAACTGTCAACCAGCACTTGCATTTTTGCGCCAACGAGTTTGTTGATTTTTTGAGCTGAAACAGCTTGAGCTACCGCCATGAATCTTGATTTTCTTTCCTCACGTAGCTCCAAGGGTAACATTCCAGGTAAGTGATTGGCTTGTGCACCGTCAATTGCACTGTAAGCAAAACAACCTGCATTGTCTATTTGAGCTTCTTTTAGAAATTGAAGCAAATGCTCAAATTCCGATTCTGTTTCACCGGGAAAACCAGTAATAAATGTACTTCTAACTACCAATTCGGGACAAATAGATCGCCATGTGAAAAGCCGTTCTAGGTTTTTTTCACCACTTGCAGGACGACGCATTCTTTTCAAAACTTCGGGATGGCTGTGCTGAAACGGAATATCCAAATAGGGCAAAACCTTTCCTGTCGCCATCAAAGGAATAATTTCATCAACACTTGGGTATGGGTAAACATAATGAAGCCTTATCCACGCACCAAAGGGTTCTGCCAATTCTGCCAAGCTCTGAACTAGTTCAAACAAACGCGATTTAATTGGTTTTCCGTTAAAAAATCCCGTTTGATATTTAATGTCGACACCATATGCAGAAGTATCTTGAGAAATGATTAACAGCTCTTTGACACCAGATTCAAGTAAAGCAGCTGCTTCTTTCAAGATATCACCTATTGGTCGGGAAACCAAACCACCTCGCATAGAAGGAATAATACAAAAAGTACACGAGTGATTACAACCTTCGCTGATCTTGAGATAAGCAAAGTGCTTAGGCGTTAATTTAATACCTATCGATGGAACAAGATCAAAAAAGGGATCATGGGGTTTTGGCAAATGTAAATGGACAGCGTCCATCACTTCGCGGGTTGCATGTGGACCAGTCACAGCCAACACACTTGGATGAAGTCCTTTGATCATGTTTTGACCGTTCGAATCAGACTTGGCACCAAGACAACCAGTAACAATTACCTTGCCATTTTGTGCAAGCGCCTCACCAATGGTTTCAAGACTTTCTTTGACTGCATCATCAATAAAACCACATGTATTCACAACAACCAAATCAGCTCCGTCGAAAGTTTTAGAAGTTAAATATCCTTCGGCGCTTAATTGGGTAAGAATTAGCTCTGAATCAGTAAGCGCTTTGGGGCAGCCTAGGCTGACAAAACCAATTTTTGGTGCTGATATCATTTTTTTAAACCCATAGCTTTAATCATCTGCTCTTGCATTTGAACAAATAATTGATTGGATTGTTCAGTGTAGTTTCCCATTAATGATTGAACAGCATTGGTCGGTGAAATCAAAAATTGCGCCCACATATCAGGACTTAAAGATTGAGATTGTTCAGTCATCTGTTTCTGAAAGTTGCAAAAATGCTGAATATTATTTTCTAGGTAATTGCCCATTAAGGCCTGCATAGAATGACCATAGAAACGGATAATGTTTGCTAAAGCGTCTTCAGAAAATAGCGGTAGCCCGCCAGCCTCTTCTTCTAAAAGAATTTGCAAGAAAATACTTCTTGTCAAGTCTTCATTGGTTTTAGCATCTACAACCTTGAGACTTTCACCTTTCACAACCATCTCTTTTACTTCTTGGATGGTGATGTAACTCGAAGTCTTGATATCGTAAAGTCTTCGGTTGGGATATTTTTTGATGAATCGTATCTGATCCACAGGGTTATCTTGCTCTGTGGATTGTGATTTTTTATCTTGATTATTACGAGGCAAGAATTATCCTGATAGATATGCATGATGAAAGCATGCTGAATCCATGGTTGACATTCAAAAAGGTCGAGAATTAACGATGGTAGGCGCGATTGGACTCGAACCAACGACCCCCACCATGTCAAGGTGGTGCTCTAACCAGCTGAGCTACGCGCCTTCGTTGTCGAGATCTCATTCTAGCAGGATTCAATTGATGCTGTCTCAGCTATTGATTTTGACCAATCAAATCAAACAATCTAAATTTATTGAAGACTGAGCTAAAACATCAAGGTCTACGAGCAATTCTGACACCGTTGATAAGAAGCAGCATAGATAAAATTTTATGAATTCCTGAAGATTTAATCGCTTCAACAGTGAAAGTCATATAAGCTAAATCTTTGATTGTTTGTGTTTTAACACCAACTACATTTATTTTTTCTCTAGAAAATACTTCAGAAATATCTTTCAATAAGCCTTGTCTGTCATCAGCAATTACTTGGACATCAATAAAGTAAATATCGTTAGCATCAGAAATATTTTTATTTTTCCACTCAACGGCTATTGATCGCTCAGGTTCACGTTGTTGTAACTGCGAAAAATTATGACACGTCAAACGATGAACACTTATCCCCTTTCCTTTTGTCACATATCCTTTAATAGGATCTGGAGGTACAGGCCGACAACATTTAGCTAATTGAGTCAGTAACGAATCAACCCCAACAACCAAAACACTTCCTTTACTGACATTTGATTTGGCATTTTGAAATTTTCTTAAAAATTTTTCATCATCAGAATCAATCTCAGGCATAGGACGCCATAAGGATTCAATTTGTCGCAAAGAAAATTCATCTTTTCCAACCACCTCAAATAATAAGCTGGAAGTTTCATACCCAAGTTGCTTAGCCAGTTCATCCAGATTTAAAGCGGTTTTACCTTCTCTTTGAAGAAGTTTTTCAACTGCCAACCTTCCTCTGGAAATAGTTTCCTGAGATTTTTGGTAGTTGAACCAAGCACGAACTTTAGATTTTGAGCGAGGGCTAAGGATGAACTTCAAATCTGGATTTAACCAGTCAAGCGAGGGTCCACCATCTTTAGCTGTCAAAATCTCTACCGATTGCCCATTGAGTAAAGGCGTTGAAAGCGGTACAAGTATTCCTTCAACTTTTGCACCTCTACACCGGTGACCTAATTCAGTATGTACAGCATAAGCAAAGTCAATAGGCGTTGATCCCTGGCAAAGCTCAACTATCGATGCTTCTGGTGTAAATACATAAATTTTTTCGTTTTCGATCACGCTTAAATGCTGATTGTTTTTCTGCACATCAACACTGACGTCTCTTTCCCATGCCAAGAGTTGTCGTAAGACTGCGATGCGCTGCGCTTTGTTCGTTTCTACAAAAAACCCTGCGTAGCCCTTGACACCATTCTCCTTATATGCCCAATGCGAAGCTACACCGAATTCAGCATGCGCATGCATAGTTTGTGTTCGAATTTGAATTTCAAAAATTCTGTTATTTGTATCTCGCACAACAGTATGTAAAGATTGATAACCATTGGATTTAGGTTTAGCGATATAGTCATCGAATTGATTATCCAAAGGCTCCAAATGCTGATGAACGAGTGACAAACATCGATAACAGTCTGCTACCTCGTCAGTGATAATTCTTA
>Ga0214919_10002770_pt1 | contig 27144 bp, 28 predicted proteins | sample LL1503_MetaG_FD_177994 | JGI IMG/M metagenome (GOLD analysis project Ga0214919, IMG submission 177994) | Freshwater microbial communities from Lake Lanier, Atlanta, Georgia, United States - LL-1503 | ecosystem: Environmental > Aquatic > Freshwater > Lake | place: USA: Georgia | collected...
CAATAAATGGAAATGAATTATCAAAGCATGCGTAGATGTTCCAAATTAAACTTCCAACAAGGAAATAATATCGACAAGCAGCAGGTGGATTAATTTTTGGAGATGTCTCCACTTGTTTGCAAAATTGAAACAAAATATTGGAAAGTTGCGAACCGGCACTTTTATCTTTTGGATTGGGGATAATCATTCTCTATTTAAAAAAAAATTAAATATTTTTAGGTACTAATTTTACTAATCGCATTGGGGGCAATTTGTTCATCTTCTTTTTCACGCTCTGCTTGTAATTGTTGTGCAAGATTTTTAATGCTATCTGCCTTTTTATCATGAACCTTTCGTTCATTGCGATTTCCATCCATTCGCTGCTCATCTGGTATTGTTCCAGAACTTGGACGCTGAATAAGAGGGGTAGTTTCAATTCTTCGCTTCATTCCAACCAAATCTTCTTCTTGTGGTTGTAGCGGTGGTTGTTGCATTGGGAGAATATCAAGTTGTTTTGGGGGAAGTGGTTCCATTGGATCAAGAACGGTTACTTGTTTTTGTTGTAAAGGGAGAGGACTCAATTCCTCAACTGTGACTTTAATCATATTCTTTCGAACTGTCAATGCCCATTCAAAAGCTTTTTCGTCTTCATACTTGTTCATAACACCGTTTGAAAAAAACACAATTACAGAGGGTACTTTTCGAATAAAATATTTATCGGCTTCATTTAATAAGGTGGTACGAATTTCAGGATGATCGACACAAATTTTTCTAAAATCAATAATATCACGAACAAGTTCAAAAAATTCTGTGCATTTAGTAGAATATTTACTATAAAAGATTACAATTGTAGAGCTTTCCATTTTTTAATTTTTACAAATCAATGTTTTTAAATTAAGAAATAGTAATTGCACCAAGAAATGAAGACTTTGTATGTTTACCGTACTCATTTATGGAATGATTTCTGTAGGGATCAATATGCTCGTGTAAAAGCAGACTTGGGCACCGAAAATGTCTTTTTATTGTTTGATGATACCAAAAATAAATTTTCAGAAAAAGATTATAAAAGGTGGAGCGAGCCGGATACACATTTGTCGCACAGCCATAATATTTTGACTGATTTTAATGAATGTTTATCCATCAATCCTCTACATCGGTCCAATAAAGAACAAGTCGAAAGTCAACTATTATTATTTTCAAAATTGTGCAATGCTTCATTTGATTATATCTGGTTGATTGAATACGATGTTTTTTGTGATGGTAATTGGAAAGTCACATTAGAAAGTTGCGATTCGCGCAATGAAGATTTTTTGGCCTCTAAAGTGTATACTTATCACGAAAATAGATTATGGAATTATTGGTTTGCTATTTATGGACCACGAAGAATTAAACCAATATTGGTCGATCGAGTGGGAGGTTTTTTTCCGCTAGTACGAATTTCCAAAAAATTGCTAGACGCACTTGAAAAAAATATAAACAAATACTCTGGATTCTGCGAAGTTTATATACCAACAATTGCAAAACAATATGGCTTGACTTGGGGCAGTTTTCCCAAAGAAATGCAAAGCGAACGATTTTTATTTGACCCAGAAAAAACAGATTGTAAAAGTCCTTGGCCTTTGGAAAATAATAATAAACTCTATCATCCAGTTTTACAAATACGACAACAGAGCAGGGAAGACAAGCAATGTAATGAATCTCAAGACAATGAAACAAAGCAATGCAATTAAAATATAAAATTTATTCTTGGTTAAAGATAATCCATAATCAATCAAACTCCATAATACATACTAAGCTAAAAAGATGAATATAAATTCTATTAATCGAATACTTATTAAGGAAGTTGGGACTTTCATTTTTTATATATGAGATTAATAAAAATCTTAAGGTATATTTGGAATCATTTTTTTGTTACGGTATCGTTAACTAATTTTTACTATGATTATTCAAAATTGAATTTTTTTTTGAATAATAAAAAATGAATAAACAAAGCTTAATAGATCAAGCCTTTCTTATAGAAAATCCAGATCAACGCTTTCAATTTATAAAAAATATACCTTTTCAAAGCGCTAAAATAACGGCTCTATCGCATTTATTGATGGATTATCCTCAAAAATTAAAAATGGCATTACAATTGACATCTTCTCAACAACACAAAGAACAATTAGTAAATTCGGCAATGGATAATAATTATCCAAAATAAAGGATATTTGGGATAATTATTATAATTATTATTTTATTGGCGATATTATGAATCAATTTTGGCCACTTGACAAATTAAAAATTTAAATTTACTGTTTTTTATAATTTCCGCGGAAACAAAATTAAAAAAAGGTGCATATTTTCTTGTAAATTTTGGAATACGCTTGAGGTTTATAATGCCAGTCGTCCAACAAATCATCATTGGTTATAAATACCGCCGGGTCGATATAATAAACATTATCAAAAGTCGAATCCATTTCAACTAGCAATTCATAAATTGCTTGTCTGTCTGCAATAAACGCGTGCTGTTTGTTGAATATCCAATTACGAATATGACCTACAAGCACAATTTTGGGTTTGTTGAATTTTTTATTGACATAGTTTACAAGGTCCAAAATATCTTTTCTACATTCGTCTTTGCTCTTGCTAAGAATCAAATCCTTACGATACCCTTCTAGCTCTTCCGCGACAGGTAAATAAGTTTCTTTATAGAGAGCATTTTTCATGGAACAGATTTCAAACAGAAATAATTGACTTGTTGCCAAATTTTGTCTAATACTTGACAACGATTTTGAATAAGAGTAGTCTTTATCTTGAGAAGAGTATTGTTGAAACCATGGAGAATTAGTAGACATGGACAAGAGACGATTCTGATCGTCTTTTGACAATGATAGATCCTTGATTAAAAATTTCAACAAAAGTAAATGCTGTCTGGCAGTATGAAGCTTACCCAAAAAATTGTAACCTCCTTGAAATTCCATATTAAAATGATGTAATGAATTACATTGCTTTCCAACATCTGTTTGGATCTTTTTGTCAAAACAACATAATAATCTACAGCTGCCTGAAGCAAAAATATTTGGATTCATTTCTATAAATAAAAAAATTTTTTTATTTAATAGAATGACATCACTTCGATTATACAATGGGACAAATTTTATAGATCAAACAGGATTAGCTGTTTTTAAATTAGTAAATGATACTTGGGAGATTGTGTATGATGATCCTAATTTTATACCTTTTGCACAAGATACCAGAATTTACTGGGTAGATGGTAAAATTACATTATCATATAATGATGATTCACAAAGTGGTTTTCCTATTCGATATAGTACGCTCGATATAAAAGATGCTTTACTTTTATCCAAACCTTGTAATTTGATTCAAAATTCTTGTAAATTAGATAAAAATGCAACTTTAATCTGTCCTAATTTAATTCAATATGATTTTTCTAATGGCAAGTTTATAACGATAAAAGATAAAATTTTACAAGAAAATGATTTGTTTCATTTCGAACGCTTGACAAAATTATACAAATCTAAAATATTTTTTTCAGTAAGTACACCAGCAATTCCATATGGAGATAAATATTTGGCAGTTGGTCATGCTAAAATTAACTATCATCATTCTTATGAATTTGATTCGGATTTGAACGATTTTATTAAATTATGCAAACCTCAATATCACGACAAATATATTTATATGATGTTTTTATACGAATTTTCTAAAGATTGTAATATTGAAAGATTGTCATTTAGTTTTATTCCAATTGATCCAAATAAAAATGAATCCTATTTATCATTTGCTTCTGGGATTTTCGAATATAAAAACAACATTTATGTAACTTTTGGTGAAGACGATGTCAAGACAAAAATAATTTCTTTTGAACACGATGAAATTGAAACTTTGCTGAATGATAATCAAAAATTTTCAAATAATTTTAAACCCGGATTTTTAATAAAAAACACGGTTGATTTCAATGAATATTTAGTGAATAGTAAACTAAAAAATTGTTTTACTTTCAACAACTCGATGATTCATTGGAAAGATAATTTGTTTATAATGGTCTATCGACTTGTGTATTTGTATTCTGATAAAGAATATAATAATCCTTTAGAGATATGGTATCATGTTTGGGACCAGGAATGGAAGCTGAAAAAATATATTTCTTAATAGCAATAATCCGAAAAATTGATTAGTGTTTCCATTTCAAAAGTGTGTTTAAAATGGAAATTGTCAAAATTGAATTTGAACTGTCAGGTGAAACTACAATTGTGTCAGAGGATGATAATAATTTAATTGTTTTTGAACAAAAACTAGATCGACGCGGAAATTTTGTACAAATCGAAAATGGTGTATATGCTTTTTTTTTCTCGACAGACAAACCCGTAAACGCAACTAAAATGGTGTGGGAAGAATTTGAATTTATGTATGAAACGCTTGTAAAAAAGAATGGATACAAGCCTTGTTTCTTTAATTACCCACAATGGTTTGAAAAGTATGACGAGCACAATATAAAATACCAATTCATTTACCATTAGAATACAAACCTTAACCACCATTTAGATTTATAATAATATTGAAAATACTTTAAAATCCAAATGGCGGTAGGTCTTTTTAAAGGATTTTTATCCAAACATTGCAATATAATTTTTTTGATAAACTTTTTGGTTTTGAAGAATTCAGGTCTTTCCTGTGACAGAATAATATTGATATAATCTTCTCTATTGCTGATAAAATCAAAGAGTTTATTTCCTTCAAAAACTTCATACATTACACACCCAAAACTATAAATATCTACACTGGCATTGTAATGAGTTGTTTTTTTCTTAACAACCAACTCTGGCGCCATATAATATAATGTCCCAACATTCGCTGTTGCATCGATATCCTGTAAATATTGTAAATTTTCTTGACTTTTAATTACATATTGATTCTCAAGAATTTTACATATTCCAAAATCGGCAATTTTGACTTGCAAATCCTTGGTGACTAAAAAGTTGGTAGTTTTTATATCACGATGGATAATAAAGCTTGGTTTGCGTGCATGAAGGTATGCTAAACCTTTTGCAATATCCATCATGAATCTCATCTTTAATTGAACACTTGTCCAAGCATGTGTTTTTAAATAATTTCTTAAGCATCCATTGGGAATATATTCCATTACGATAGAAAACGGATTTTCGATATATCCAAGCAATTGAATTATATTTGGATGATGTAATTTTGTCATTACATTAAATTCATTTTCCATCAGCTTGATTTTGTTTTGATCGATCTTGTCAAACTTTTTAATGGCTACGATTAGTCCACGCCATTCACCAGCATATACCGTTCCAAATTGACCTTTGCCTAGTATAAACTTTTTTTCCATATTAATTTCTTTATTATTGATTATCCATTCGCTCGTTGAATCCATTGTTGTTAAAAAGGCAATAAAAATAATTTTACTTCATTTTCTAGGGAGCTTGATGTTGCCATTGATATCCTTGTTGCGGTTCATCTTTAGGAAATTCAATACCAAGTTGTCCAAGGCGGGCAAGTGCTAATTGCAATTGATTTTGCCTAGTGGCTTGTTGATATGGTCCCCGAACAATAAACGGATTTGTAATTTTTGGAACTGCAGTTAACCATTCATTTAATTTTGGATTATGCTTAATGAATGCACGAATTTTTGTTCTTCCATACTCTCGACTGCTTATATAAATAGATTGGGCATTTCGATCGGAAATCGCAAGTATATTTAAAATAAAACCCAATTCAGGAAAGAATTCAAAATATCTATTCTCTGTAAGCTTTTTACAGTAAGGATTTTTATCTTTTGGGTAAACCCAGAGAGTAGATTCAACATATGCATAATTATTAATAAAAACTTTTTTATCACAATAAAGTAAATATTGAATAAAATAGTATAAATCCACCCAATAATTTTGACGACCATTGATGATTATGTCAGGCATGCATTTAAATGTTTTATTGAAACTTTTAAAGACCCACTTTTGCTGTTCGCCATATTGTGAATCTAGTTTTTCACCAATAAATACCAGTTGTATATTGAATCGAGTGTCATAAAAATAAATATCACCATTACTATTTGTTATTTGTTGTAAAACGATTTCATGCTTTCCAATTCTATATTTTAATTCGTCAGGGAAAGGGTAATCTTTAAACAATGGATCTATCGCAAAAATTAATGTCCCGCTTATATCATCTAATGGTTTTGGTCGATACAAGGGAGCAAAAATTTGGTCCAATACTAATCTAGAATACATTGATGTTCTTTCTTGTTGAAAGACGCCAATTGAAAATATATAATTTTTAAAAAAATAAAAAGTATTTAAACCCAAAGTATCATCCTCATCTTTGATTGCATATTCGGTTATTATTTTTATAATATTCATTTGTTTATAAAAATATTTTTTATAAATTTGCAGAATTCCTGTTCTTAGGTTCCATCACGGCGTTGCCAAGCATATCCTTGTTGTGCCTCATCAACTGGGAATTCAATACCTAGTTGGCGAAGGCGGGCAAGTGCTAATTGCAATTGATTTGGCCTGGTGGTTTGTTGAGATTGTCCTCGAACGATAAACGGATTTGCAAATTGTGGAACAGCAGTTAACCAATCATTTAATTTAGGATTATGCTTAGTGAATACACGATTTGGTGTTATTCCACGAGTCCAATTTGTAACAAAAATAGATTCAGCGTTTGGATTGGTAATTGCAATTATATTTATAATAAATCCTAATTCCGGAAAAAATTCAAAAAATTCATTAACTTTAATGGTCTTTAAAACATTTGGGGAAGTTTGCACGACAGATTTTAAAAATGCCCAATTATTAATAATAACTTTCTTTCCTGTATTAATCAAATAACAGATAAAATAATACAAATCGACCCAATAATTTCGATGACCATTGATTATAATATCAGGGACACATTTAAATGTTTTTTTAAAGCTTTTGAATACCCGGTCTTCCGTGTAATATTGTGAATCGATTTTTTCATCAATGAATATTAATACGATATTAAATGAATAATCAATATAATGTATTGAATTCATCTTTCTTATTTTTTGCAAAACAATTTCAAGTCTTCCTATTTTATATTCAAGTACATTTGGTAGTTTATAATCTTTAAAACGCGGGTCAATGGCAAATATTAAACTATTTCTTATATTATTAAACAATTTTGGGTTTTCCAAGGGAGCAAAAATTTGGTTTAGTTTCAATTTAGAACTACCTAATTGTTGTTGTTCTTGAAAAACACCAATCGAAAATATATAATTATCAAATTCAAGTATTGGAAAACTCATACCTCGACCTTGATCCTGGTCTACAATGGAATATTTGGCAATTATTTCTGTAATATTCATTTTGTTGTTTCAGAAATAATTTTTTTAAAATTTTATAAAAGAAACAAATGAATCTTGATCAGTTATTACCAGAATATCCTCCAATAGATTCTCCAACATTTTATATGGACATTTATAAAAAACGCGAATTTTACGATTTGCGTAATCCCTCCTTCTTTAACGGTTTTTTTAGTCATCAATGGATGATTGCTCGTTTTATATCCAACTGGACACTATATGAATCACTCATTATAATTCACGACACAGGTACTGGAAAAAGTGGTGCTGCCTCTGCAACATTTTGTGGATTAAAAAAATACAACCCAGGATTGCAAACATTATATGTCACCAATAATGACACTTTGTTGAATAATTTCAAGGAAGAGATATTCAACTTGAGCCCAATTCTGTATGATTCAAATCTTCGAGATGAAAGTAAATCAGAAGAAGAATACACTCGACGAAGAAATTCTATTTTAACTAAAGCTGGATTGGTATTTACAACTTATTACAAATTTTCCCAGGAAATTTTTAAATCGCCCGATATAATGAAAAAAAGATGGAATCGCCAATTTATCATCATGGACGAAATTCATCATTTAGTAAGTCACGATGTCGAAGTACCCTTGAAGGAACGCCGTACCAAAAAAGCAACACTGAGTTTAACTGGTGGGAAAAAACAGGCAGGAGCTGTTAAAACACCTTATGATGAGATTTTAAAGTTTGTACAAAGTCTTGATTTTAAAAAAATGCTTTTAATGACGGCGACTCCCATGCGAGACTCACCTACTGAAATTGCTCCGCTTATTAATCTTGTATTACCCATTGATCAACAAATACCTATTGGTAAAGATTTTATCAAATATTATTTCAATCAAGTCGAAGTTTCCCCAAAAGTGCCATTATTGGTTTGGAAAGATGGAAAAGAAGAAGAGTTTCTCCGCACAATAAAGGGTTATGTTTCTGTTGTTAAGCAACGAGTAGATATTCCTGTTATTTATATGGGGCAAATGTATCCACCAATGAAACATTTCCGAATTTTTGCCAATTTGATGCAAGATCAACAAATGGTTGGATATCATCAAGCGTATTTTACTGATACTACTGACCAAGGCGTTCGTTCTTCGTTTTATAGTCATTCCCAACAAGCGAGTTTATTTGTTTTTCCAGATGGTCGTTATGGTATCCCCGCAAAAGGTATAAAAAATCCCTACTTGATTGAAAATAAATATACATTTTCAAAACAATTTATTACAGAAACGGGTCTAATACCTTTTCCAAGAGATATTGTACCCGAAAAATTAACACCAGACCAAAAGAACACATTATCTCATAATTTAAAGATTGTGCGTTTATTTAGCTCTACTTATTATCAAATTATTCGACAAATATTGAATAATCGTACCAAACAGATGTATGTATATTGTGACAAAATTAATGGTAGTGGTATCATGATCTGTATCCAATTAATGATTCAATTCTTTGGATATAGTTTGCTAAGCAAGCCTGCTAGCTATGAATTGGCTCCCTCTCCTCGCTGCATCTTTCTACACGATTCTGCAAAAGAAACTACCAAGGCCAACATTCCAAACTTGATTCGACAATTTAATAATATTAAAAATTTCCAAGGTCGCAATATTCAAGTTATTTTTGGAACAGACATGACTAAAGAAGGTATTTCTCTCAAAAGAATTGAACAAATTCATATTTGCTCCCCGGATTGGAATTTTGGCAAACTTTGGCAAGCCAAGGGTAGAGGTATTCGTTTACAAAGTCATGCTGGAATGCCACTAGGCACTCGTGTAGAAATATTTTTTCATTGCGCCATTCCAAAACCAATGCCAGATTTACCTGAAATTGAAATGAAAATGCTTGATTTTGAAATCGCATCCGAACAGCAACAACAGCAGCAGCAACAACAAAAACAACAACAACAAATACACCAAGATCAACAGCAACAGATATTAGCACAAGCATACATTGTAAAACAAGTACAACAATTTCCAACTCAAAATACGCAGCTAACTTTTACATTTGAACAATTAAAACAATCGATTGACTTTTATCGCTATTTTTTATCAGAATCCAAAGATATTAATATGGGAAATATTGATTATGCTCTTTTAATTGCTGCTGTTGATTGTCAAATTCACAAGAATCAAAATAATCGAAGCGCACTAATAAATTATTCCCCAGAATGTAATTACAAACAATGTCAGTATCAATGTGTAGGATTTGATCAACAAGGTCCTATAAATCCTGTCATTGATGAAAGTACATATAATTTATTTTATGTACAAGATTTTGAAAAGGAAACGATTCAGTTTATCAAAGATTTGTATTATAAAAATACTTCTTATACTTTGGATCAAATTTATTCAGTTGCAGTTTCAACTAAAAATTATACTCATCGTCAAGTATTGGACGCGCTATGTAAAATTATTGAAACTCCCATTGAAATGCCTTTTTATGATGGTAGATTTTTATATTTGAATTATGCTAACGATGTATTTTATAGCAGTGAAGATCGATTTCAAACTGATCCTCAAGATGTACAAAAATTATGGATTTCTACTTATAGTTTTCATCCGACTTTTGATTCATCCTCTAGCTTTGACGACATTTTTAGAAAGTTTAAAGACTCGAATATTGGAAATATTTGTAATCGATTAAAGACTTGTGCAGAGGATGACAATATTGATAAAGCTAAAAAACTGCTCAAATTATTTACAGATGATTCATTAGGACTTTTTCTAAAAGAATTGATTTATTCAGAACCAAATCCATTTATTACTTGGTTGCTTCAAAAGTTGCTCCCTGAAATATTGACACGAGATCCAAAAAGTCAAAAATGGAAATGGAGAAAAACCCCGACTTTGGTTCTACAGCTAAATCAACAAAATATTTGGGTTCCTTCCAAAGAAAATGTTGCTGCACCAATTGCTGTCAATAACCAAATACAAGATCACGATGATCCATCCTTTCTTGAAAAATATCCCAATATAGTAGGGAAGAAAATGTATGGGTTTGTTGTGGATGGAAAGTTTAAAATTAGAGATGTGTCCAAAATTGCAAAGGATAAAAAGGAAAAAACAAGAGGTAAGGAATGCGGATTTTATCATTTGGATGATTTATATAGTTATATTTATAATATTAGTCCAAATTTACCAACCGATGATGAACTAGAATTTGACGAACAATTAATTGCAAAGCGTGACAAAGTTTTGGGAATGGATGATTCTAAATTAATAAAATGGTCCAAAGAAGGTATTAATGTTCAGGCTTTCAAAACACTGATTGAGAAAGAGGACTTGTCTATTGATGATATGCGATTTATATATTTCTTCAAGACGGAATTTAATAAAAAACCCAAGACTTGTGAATTTTTAAGAAACTTGTTCATCTTAAGAGGTCTCATGACAAAGGCTCCAATAGAATTACCCAAACAAGCAAAAAAACCGGAACCTAAAAAACGAGGTCGAAAGCCAGGTAAAAAGCAAACACAAAAGACTGCACAAGCACAAAAGACTGCACAAGCACAAAAGACTGCACAAGCACAAAAGACTGCACAAGACCAACAAGGTCAACAAACAGAAAGCATTTACGATTTATTAAATTCTCAAGATTAAAAAGTGAATCTGTGAAATAAAAATATCCATATTGACAAAAATTATGGATATTCATATTGTTGATCCTCTTGAAAAACTATCCAAAAATCAAAAATCCAAGATTCGCGCCTTGTATAACGAAGGTAAAGAAAAGAATGAAATTTTGGATACCATTCATTATGTCGATACCAATTTTCGCTACAAGGATTTTGTAGAGGAAAAGATTTCAGAAAAGGCTGTAAAATTAACCTTTCAACAAAATGATAATCTTGAGGAATTGCGTGCCAAGCTTCGAGCAAAATTGCAAAAAAAATCAACAAACCGCTGTAATTTGTACAAGAATGATGCTTGGAAAATGTACGAACAATTGGTGGAACAATCAAAGCAGCGCGTTTCTGATAATGCTGGCAATACCATTCCTAATCCAGATCAAGTCAAACAAAGTGCAGAAATGTATAAAATGATGCTTCAAAATATGCCAAATCCTGTGCTAAAAAAATATTTTGATTTGTGCTTGTCTGTATAAAAAATTGATGAAAAATCATTTAAATAAATCTAAAAACAAGATCAAATGAAATTATATTCTTTACTGTCTTGTGGATTTATTCCTCTTTCAACCTTTCGTTCTCCTTCGCCTTTAATCATGAATTCTATTATTTCTCCACGACAAATGAAATTTGCTCGTTTTGGCGAAAAAGTTTATCTAGATTATATATGCGGAATAGGAGATTCAACCAAAGAATTATTTTTGGAGACACAAAGTACAAGAGATTGTACTGTAATTGGTATGGATCCAAATCCCATTCACGTCAGGTTAGCAAAGCAACAATACCCCTATTTAAACTTTGTACAGGGTAATTTACCTGGAATGAGATTACCCAAAAATCAATTTGATATAGTTCAAATGAAGTGTGCATTTTTAACCTTGGCTAACAAGCAAGACCATATAAAAGAAATTTACAAAGTGTTGAAACCGAATGGAATATTAATCGTAATTGATTACACTTTAGAACATCCATATATAAAAGAATTACAATCGGTAGAAGTTCCAATGACACCAGATATCAGTAATTATCATCCTATGGCACATCATGATATGCTTGAAAGAATATTTGATGATTGGACGGATTCTTTTGTACATGATGAACTACAATACAATACATTTGTAAAATATTAAATTTTCAAATATAGAGAGATGATTGATGCTCAATATTTACCAACCACGGACCCTCGATTAGGTCCATATGAAAAAAATTATGTTAGAGTTTGTATTACCGGAAATTTCCCTCCAAATTATGTTCGCCCAAAAATTAATACTTTAAATGATTTGAAATACTCGTTTTTGATTAGCGCTGGATTACCCAGAATTAGTTCTACTCCTTTAGGTGTTGGAAGTGTTTATAATAGATTTCCCTACATTAATCAGGGATCATTAGCAACACAGGCCATATAATTTAATGAAAAAATAATATTTCCGACAATGCTAAAATATTTAATATTGACAATAAACAAAGGGGATGGATTGTGGAATTTGTTACTTTACTTTTCCGATACAAGATTTTTTTCAACTAGAGTGTTGCAAAAACAATAATGTTTGTCGACAATGTATTGAATTACTGACAAACCCATTGTGTCCATATTGTCGCGCACACATTCCTTCTCTATCCGGCAAACGCCTAGCTGTCAGTTATCAAGATACTACAATTTCTAGTCCTAGCGTCTATCAACCTTTTCACATTGATCCAATGGATGATATTTATACAGATTCAAGAATTTTAAGAAGACAAATGAAACGACTTCGAAAACTACAAGAACGAGAACGGGATGCTTTACGGAACCGGCAACTATCAGAAATTTATAGAGAAAATAAGCAACATTATCGGCGTGAAATGGCAAGACAAATAAGTGAAGAAAAGCGCTTTTATGAGGAGGAACAAGATCAGTTTCCAATGGATGATTAAGAAAATCGAATGTTTTGGTCATTTTCTACTGCGAATTTAAAAATGTAATCAAGATAGTATTCATTTTGATTGTAAAAATGCCATGAAAAGGTAATTGGTTTTAAATACTGGCGAATTAAATCTAGAGTCGTCATGATATCTTCTACTTCGCTAGGTTCCCAAATACCTTCACAATCCGAATGATAAACAAAGCCATATAAACCTGAAAATCCTATATCATTCTGGCTCCGCAAGTTTGCAAATTTATAATAATCAATATCGTTGTTTTGAACACATTTATTCAACTCTTGAATTAGAGAACTTGCGGGATTTGTAGCTTGTAAATACTGGATATAAGCAAAAATCCAATGTATACGAATTTGTTGTACGGTACTATAAGAGCCCATTTTAATACTTTCGGTGCCTGTGCAAAATAAATCGAGTCCCATTTTAGTTTTTTAATGAGGCAATAAAAAACTTTCAATTTTTGGATGACTAGTAAACATATTCAGACACAAATAAACTTTTATTTTCTTGTGCTTCCTGCGAATCTGAATTGTAGGTTCCAAGTGTGGCATTGCCATTTGCTTGTGCACACATTAATAGCTTTTGCTGTGCAGTGCGTGTATTTACCTCCTGACCCTTCCAAGTCTCCAGGCAAGAATTTTGCAATGCTCGACCAAAAGAAAAGGATAAATTCCACGCTTCGTCTGTTTTTTGTTTATTCATTTGATTCAAAATTTGTGTGACCTGTGCTTCCGACAGCCCTCCCGACAAAAACATGATACCAGGAACAGACGCTGGCACCGTCTTGCGTAAAGTTTCCAAAGTTGCCGCCGCAATCTGGTCGGGTGAATATTTGACACAGTAATCAATGCCTGGAACAGTAAAAGAAGGTTTTAGTAGAGTTCCCTGAAGATCGACCTTGTTTACTTCCAAATATTCATATACTTGCTTTAAAATCTTCTCTTGAATGCGTCGAGTTTGTTCCAATGAATGATCACCATCCATTAAAATCTCGGGTTCAACGATTGGAACTAATCCACAATCTTGTACAGTTTTCGCATATCGAGCAAGCCCCCAACAATTTTCATGAATCGAAAGCGTAGACGGCAAATTATCATTATTGGAAATTTTAAACACTGCTCTCCATTTGGCAAATCGAGCGCCTAGGTCATAAGCTTTTTTAGCTTTCGAAGCCAAACTATCAATACCCGAAACCCAATTTTCATTGTTCGAGCCTGGAAGCAAATGTAGACCTTGATCTACTTTAATTCCGAGTAAGATTCCTTTGTGTTTAAGTTCATCAACGAGTCGAGTATCTTCCAAGGTTTCTTGATACAATATTGCTCCTGAGATATACTTTTCCAGATTTGGTGTTGTAAATAACATATTACGATAATTGAATCGATTATCCAAGTTATTGACAACACCAATAGAATTAAACCTTTTTCCAATTGTTGCTGTCGATTCATCAGCAGCTAAAATACCTTTACCTTGTTCACTTAGCTTTTGAGCAATATATTTTAGAGAGGGTGAAGAAGGTTGTACAAATGCAACCGCAGATGTAATACATGTAAAAAGTATAATGGTTTTCATTTTTAAAATCAAATGAAAATAAATCTAACTTTTCAATTTTTAAATCATTTGTCAAAATAATAATTTGTAATAAATCTTTCCAAAATAATAGGGTAATTTAAAAGTTTCATCTCGGTCATTAAATACTTGATATATAGCTCCATTTGGAATCCTATCCTTGGTTTGCAGAAAGTTTTGTATCAAATTTGCATGAACAACCAAAAAAATTGTTTCATGATTTAAAAAGTTTTGTTGATTGTATTGCAAAAAAGTTTCTATATTACCAGATGTACACTTGACGCTTTTTTTGTAGAGTCCATCCTTGTAAGTCAACCCTTTTTGGTAAATCAAATTTTGAAATGGCAGACCAAGTTTGGCGATTTTTTTATGCTGTAAACTTGGACTATCTAAAGGATAATTGCTTCCTTTACAAGCGCGATGGTCTGAAACTTCCTTCAAATGATCTGAGACTCGAATTTTTTGTTGCGGAAATAAAATCAAGGCTGTTTCTTGCGCTCGTATAAGGACTGAAGTATAAATTGTAAAAGGTTTTTTTAAAAAAAAAGTGGATAAAAACTTTGCACCCTTGCTTGCTTGTTCAATACCTAGAGATGTCAAATTTGGATCGTAAAATAAATTGTCCTTGTCCGGTAACTTTGATGCGTTGGTTTCAGATTGTGTGTGGCGAATTAGATAAAGATAGATTTGTTTCATATTTACTAAAACACGAAAAATTAAAATGAAAAACGATATTCAAGATATTGAAAACGCGCTGATGGCGGTCGTCGATAAAGCCGCAAATGAGAGATTAATTGTGGTTGAGGTTGAATCCTATTGTAGATTCGAATTGGTCTAATCATTCTTTCGTGAAAATTATTAAAAAAATGCCATTGATCCAATAAATCATCATCAAAACGACGAAATGACAACAAAGGATGTATTTCAGATTCGTCATACCACTCAAAATTTAAATCGGTAAAGCCTGGTAATGGTGGAGATTCCCTCGTTAAATTTTGACGACAATACATGCAACTATTGAATTTCTTCTTGTACTCTTCAAAACAAGCTGGGTGTATATCAAATTTACATTGACAATTATATATATTTTCTTTAGTGACAACTCTGTCATCGCATTCTAGACATACTAGACAAGTTTTGCTCATTTTATAATAAATCGTGATTTTTTTATTATAAAATTCAATTTTCATGTTTTAAACAGGTTCGTTTGCGGAATCCTCATCTAATTGCTTCTTTGACTTTATAAATATTTGAATCTCTCCAATAATACCAATTTTAGAAGTCATCAATAATGGCATATTCTTTTTACAATGAATATTTAAATTGACCGCTAATCCAGCCGTTTTCAAAATTCTGGACAGTTGTTCTGTATCATAATCCTCGGAAAACTCTTCATTATCATCATTGTTCATCTTTTGCGCTTCGGTATCTCCGAGTATAACTTGTCTGCTATAAACACTACCTACATTGCATAAAAATCCAATGGTGTATTTTTTGGCGGCAATCGTAATTGTATTGGACATGTTGAACATGTCTTTGCACATTTTACTAAATTCATTGGAGGATACCAAAATAGAATGCTCGTATTTATCGGGCAAGGCGATTTCCAGATTTTGAATATTTTGAATCTTTACAAAACTAATGGTTAAACGGGAAAAATCCTTGGGTACAATTTGAATACCAAGATCCAAACTTTGCTTTTCTTCAATAAAAAGTACGAGTTGGTCTCGTTTTTTGATTGATTTTAACATTTTATAAAAATGATTCATATTCAACCCGATATTTAGCACTTTGCTTTCTATGGTATCAGAAAAGTAGTAGAAATTAAAATTTTCTGATTTTAATAAAATATCAATAAGCGTACGACGATTACTATCCATCATTCGTAGACTTATACCCTTGGCCGTGATTTCAAAACAAGCAGTTTTAATCACATTGTGCAACAATTCCGTCAATATTTTAAATATATAGGCATCTGTTGTTTTACATCTAAATAAATAAGAGGTATTATTTTCCATTTTTTTTTAATTAACTTGTCTTTAAATTTATTTATTTTTTTTTTTGAATAGGAAATTTTTATAAAAAACATATAGGGAATAAAAAAATATTAGCAAAACGAAAATAACGCAAATACTAATGACTATCCTATACTTTTTGCTCTTGGGTGTTGTCAAGCTAGAAACATTAATTTGTTGAATAATTTTAATAATTTGATCACCAATTGTTTTATCAATCATACTATCAACTACTTGTTGCTCATTACTAAATAGGCTTGGAACGAATTCAACTTCTGAAACAAAATACTTTGGTATGCCAAAACAACATCCAATATCAATTCTGGTCACTAATTTGTCAACATTTTTATTACCCATTTTAAGTTGAGGTAGTTCTGAAAACACCTTTTTTGCAAATTTAACAATTTCAATGTTATCCGGATGATCATTCATATTAACAAAAATAGATTCTTGATCCTCAACATCATCAACTACAATAAATTTTGTCCGTATCGTATATTGATATTTGTCTCCAATAAAAAAATTTCTAAATTCATAATTTTGCGCCAAATCTTTTACAAAAGGTTGAAAGATACATCCGTCATACAGTGCAGAAATTCTCTCCAAATACTTTACAACCTTGTATTTTTGTGTATGTTTATCAAACTTTTCAAAATCAATTTTTTCCTGTCCAAATATGGGCTTTCCAATGAAAGAATCATCGTCTCCTCGTTGCATTTCCATCACCTTTTTAACCGATACTTTTGGATGTTTCTTGAATTCTTCCGATGATATATAAACCATCGGTAATACATTAATATTTTTTTGCCTCAAGTAATCATAATACTGGTTCTTGTTGTTGATAAAGTTTTGAAAAATATAAGGAGGATAAACATTGGGTAGCATAAATGTTCTTTTCATTTCATTGAATTGACTATTGGATAGTATATGAAAGGCTTCCAGCATATCAAAAATTAACAAGAATACAATATCACATCGCTTGACTTTTTCATATATATGTCGATCATTACCCAAAATATATTCAAAAATATATTGTTTGTAGGTGTCCTTTAGATAGTAATAAATGGAAATATCATCCGACACCCATTCCTTTTTCTTATAGTCAATAATAAATTTTGAATTTACATGTTGTAACCAAGGTCTTTGGTCGTTAATTGGAATTAGTTCTTCTTTGATTAATTCTTCATTTTTATAAGGAGTAATAATGAACCCAACTTTCATTTTATTAAAAATATTTTTATTTTTAATTTGTCATGTTTCTACTCTTATATCGTTTCTTGGGGTGGAATTATTTCCAAAATTTTATTTTTTAATAAAACACACGAGAATACTTTATTGGGTTTACCATAAGTTATTGTTTGTTCAAGTTGTTGATTAGACTTTATTAAATCATCAACATTCCATTCATATAGAACATCAGACCACCCATGAGTCACGGTAACTATATTATCTTTGAAATCTTCAATAATTCCCCAATGAGCAGATTGACCTTTATTACAACATACATTTCCTTTACTATCAACATCAAAAGGAACAACAACTAGGTGTTCTCTTGCAACAATATCCTTTATAGTTGAAGCATCCCAAAGATGGTAGATGCGATATCCACAGAATATAAAAGAAGCCAACTCACCAAGATGAAATACTGAATTTATTTGTCCATGATGAAAAAATCCGGCTTCTTTTGCAATTTTTTGTAGAGAAATATTTTCCTGTTCAAAAGGTTTGTTTTTAATACCATAGGAATTCAACACAACTGACAATGCATACAAAGCACATGATGGTTCATTTTGTATCATTTCCTTTACATTAGTACCCTCTAGTAAGTATTTTTTGGCTTTGCTGGTATTTGGTTTCCATTTTTCTTTAAACTCTATAACTGTTTCATCTTTTAAATCATCGCGTAAGCATAATAAATAAGGATTTATCATTTTCTAATTATTAGTTTTTTAATTTTTTTTTGCAAAATGATGTATAAAATAATTTGTTGGTTCAAGAAATTAGAATGCAAAATTTTTTAAACAGTTTGGAGAATTTATCTAATACTAGCGAAACATTAATAAGCCTATGTTTTGTTGAAAAATCAATAGCTGAAATATTATTATATTTGGAGGACCAACTGACTAAAATTCAAAAAGTTGGAAATTCCAACAAGAGAAAAAAATTGAATGATAGCTTGTTCAAGTTGGTAGTTTCCCTAAAGAATAAAAACCCAGAATTAGTCTGTTCCACCTTGTACTTTATTGATGACGAACAAGTGCATACTTTGGATCTTACCAGTCATCAAATTTCCCTAGCCAAGGAATATAAAATTATCAACCCATATTATAAATGCGGTGAAAGATTTGAATGTGCTTATTTTTCAGACTTTTTTCTCAATCATAAATTTTTGGTGTATCTTCAATTACAAAAATTAAAGTCAACGATAAAACAGTGGACACCAACCAAGGAAAAATCATGGACCAAAGATTCCAAGGATGATAAAGAATTGGAAAAGTATTTGGAAGAACTGAAAATGAAATTTGGCACTGTTTATATTTATGGGTTCAAATCCAGTACCTTTAATCCTCAATGGCTTGTCAGAATGGAAAATCATTATTCGCGTAGCGACTTTTTTGTTTGGGTAGAAAAAAACAAGCAGCTTCAATATCATATAGCGTTGGAAAAGAGATTACAAGACTTGCAAAATTCAAAGACCAATTTAGATTTGTATATATTTGGAAAACTAAAGCAAGATATTTTGCCTGCGATTGAAAATTATCAACTAAAAGAGTTGTATATCGAACGCAAAAAATTGGAAAAATTAAAAACACTGGTCGATTCGGATGCGCTCAATTTTACAATCATTCCAATTGATGTTATTGAAAGAGGTGATGCTGGTGATCGATTTATTCAGGATTACAATGGTTTGATGGGAATTCGATATTTTGTCTAAATTTTTGGCTTGGCAATAATAAAGTGGTCTTTAGCATGTGAGGATGTTTGCAAAATATTAAAATTTTTAAAGAATAAATTCATATTATCTTGCAATTGTTCATTGACTTGATTGTGATACAAGTAAATTAAAGACGAATCATTTTTGGAGATTCGATTCATATGAGCCATAACTTGTTTAAAATCTTGAGAAGCGATTTCTTGAAACACATTGGAAACAAAAAGCAAGTCATATTCTTGGGATGGAAGTTTGGAGCGTCTTATATCATCTATTCCAAAAGTAAGTGTTGGATTTTTGTAATTTGCCTTTAAAATTTTAAATTCATCTTTATCGATTCCGGTAACTTCTATAGGGGATCGTTTCAATAATTGATAAATTTCGTTGGTAGATTGACCATTTCCACAACCAATGTCCAATATTTTTGTAGGTATTGAATTATGTTGAACTAAATGAACCGGTGATAATTTGGAAATAATTGGATATTGATACCGTAAAAGATTAATAAATGGATAGGAAAGAATGAGGGGTAGATATATTACGAGCATTAAAAATCTCATGTTTTTATTTTGAAAAATAAAAAAAAAAGTCTTGTATAAAATAATGTCAGATAATCCATGCGCTTCTGCAGTAAGCAATTTTCCACCTGGACCAACCACCGCTGAAGAATTCTCAAATTTAACAACTAAATTAGCTAAAGAAAGTTCAGATGCAATGTCGAAAGCATTGCAAAATATGAATATTGGTCAGTGTACATATACGAATGAAGGTAAAAGTGCTACAGTTTGTGCTGTTTCGCTGGTGGGTGGAGGATGCGGACACGCTCAAAGTGAAAAACAGACTTCTACTGGCTGTGAGCAAGTATCTCTTCAAGCTCAAATGTCTGTAGCATTAAATTCCAACACTCAATGCGCGCTAAGTTCAACACAAAGCAATGTGGCTTCCAGTACATTTCAGGCCAATCAAATTAATATACAACTAAAAAACATACAGACAACGGGAGCAGTAAATTTAACTGGAGAACAAGTTAACAATACTGCCGCCAAGGTTTATAATTTTGCAAGTAGTGATGTTCAAGCATCCATGACAAGTTCAATGTCAAATACAGTATCAAGTTTTGCAAAATCTCTTCAATCAACTTCCGAAGCGATTGCCAAAGGTGCAACACTTCTTCCCAGTCCTAGTGGACAGAAAAGTGTATCAAGTCAAGTACAAGCGGTTCAAAATCTGGCCAATTCTTCAGCGATTTCTAAAATTGTACAAGATACGATTGCCAATACTGTACAAAATAATGGAACCACGATTATAGTAGATGGTTTGACAGCTTCTGCCTTGAATTTAAATTTGAAACAAATGAATGTAAATACTTATGTAGTTCAAAGTATTGCTAAAAATGTTTTAAAAGCAGCTTTTGGTTCTGAGATTGCAGCTGCTGTTGCTGCAACGGCGGAAAATGCTCAAACGGAAGCAAAAGCGACAGGCCTTGCACCATCGGGCGCTCCCAAAGGAAAAGGGGGAATGTTTCTTACTATTATCGTCATTTTACTAGGAGCTGCAGTTTTTGGTGGAGTTGCAGGTGTAATGCCATGTTCGTATAGTTCGGTAGGATTTTATGGAATGATTGGTGGTGGAGCTTTATTAGTATTTGGTATAATTTTAATGTTTATAGGAAGATTGATACCCAAACTCAAAAAGATTGGAAGATTATTATTCATTTGGGGAATTGCATTTTTAATTGAAGCATTTGGTTTTGGATTTTTGGCAGCTAAAAATTGTCTAGTTTAAAACTTTTTTCTTTACAATAAAAAATGTCTACTTTATCAAATTGTAATAATAATGCAACAACTCCTGCAAGTTACTCGATTGCTACATTGGCATCTACACAACCCAGTACAATTGTGAATGCTTTGAAATCGCTAAATCTAGATTCTTGCTATCTTACACCCAACGGTGAATGTAATTCAAGTGGATGTTCCAACACAATTGCAAGTAAAAGTCTGATTAATTGTAATTGTCTTACTTTTTTTGCTAATATGAACGCCGGTGTTTATACAGGATTAACATGTATCATGAATACTGCTTCTGCATCAACAAACGCAATTGCAACATCTGTACAAACAATAAATTTTAGTATTGTGAGCCCCGGAGATATAAGTAATGTGAAATTACAAACCAATCAAAATGCAACAGCCAAGGTAACCACTATGACTTTGACTGATACTTCAAATCAAGATAGCTTGGCAAATATTAGTGGAAAGAGTATTTTAGGAATATTAGCTCAAGCAAAAAATGACCCTACTATTTTTGCGGACCCAGTGAGTCAAAAACTTATAAAAGCGTTTACAGATTATATCGCAACAGATCCAGATGCGTTATCCACAAGTGTTAAAAAATCAGTCGTTTCTAAAATTAGCTCCATTACACAAGTTACAGCAGCAAGTGAATCTGTAATTAATATAATGATTGAAAATTCAACTTGGTCAAAACTTAATGCAAAATTAGACCAGTCAACATGTATTAGTATTATTGCGCAAACAATTGCAACTGGGGTGGTCAAAAATGTTACTAATAATATCTTAACAAAGGTTCTAGGTACAACACTTGATCAATTACCAACTTTATGTAATCCAAATTATAATCCGAATGCACTACCCGTTCCAAGTCCAGGTTCAACATCCAATTCAACTCCCACTCCAAATGCTTCACTAGCCCCATATACACCAGCGCCAAAAAAGGGTGGAAGCAGTAAAATTATTATTGTCATTATTATTGTAATTATTTTCGCAATAATTGGTGGTATCATATATGCTTATTCCTAAATAATTTCTATTTTTATTCAAATTGGAATAAAAATAACAAGACAAAATTTAGTTAGCTTGTTGGACCTTGGCAGTTTGTTGAGCAACGCTAGCAATTGTTCCAGCTGCACCGGCTTGTTTCAATAAACGAGCGGCTTTTTGTTGTTGAGACTGAGCTTGCTTGACAGCGTCAACATTGGCAGGAGTTGGATTAATAGCAGCCTTTTGGACCGCAGTTTGGAGATTCTTTTGAGTTTGAACAACTGCTGCTTGAGCAACTTGTTTGGCTTTTTGCACGCTAGCAACTGCCTGCTCAGCTTTTTGTTGTTGAACTTGAGGAGCAACACTTTGGCTTGCAGTAGCGGTAGCAGCATCAGCAGCAGCAGTAACAGCAGTAGAAACAGCAGTTTGAGCCACTTCTACTTCTGTAGGAACGGGTTGTCCATTATTTTGAGCAAGAACCATTTGTGTCTTCATTTGAGCATCTTTTTTGACATTGTTAAGTTGTTGTTGAGTGGCTTGACGAGCTTTTTGAGGTAAAGTTTGGAGAACATCTGGCGTAAGAGGCATGGGTTCATTTTGAGCCAAGGTGTTTTTAATCACTTGCATAAAGCTTTTTTGCTTTTGCTCATAATCATTGACCAAACCTTTGATAACATCAGGAGGTAAAGTTTTTAGTCTTTCAACTTGGACATCGGTAAGTCCAGCTTTTTTCAGCTTAGTTTCAATCATTTCAAGATTAAATCCCATAACGGTTTGTACTGCATTAAGGATAATAGCTTGTTGCTTCTTGATTGCTTCTTTTTGAATATTGTCAATTTTTTGTTCAGTTTGGTTGGATTGAGCTGCTCCCATTTTATCAAAACAATAATAAAAAAAATTAAAAATAATTTTCAAATTTTAAAATTTTGGGTTTTTGTTTATCACCCTTTTCAAAAATTTTGTAATACTCGGGTGTCCATTCGTGAATAAACAAAATTTGATTTTGTTTTTCAAACAATGTTGTCACATCCATCGGATATTCTGGAGGTAGATCACCAAAATAATAGATTCCCTTCCAAATATAACCTTTATTGTTAGGCATTTTTGCCAAATTTTCACGCATATAACCTGGTACAAAACCATCCATGCGACATAGCCAATTCCATTCCCTCTTCATTGCATTTTCAGCTTTAGTATCTGCCCATCGGTCAGGTTCCTTATATTGCGGTGTGCTTACTGTTGGCTTACTTACAACGGCTTCCACTACTTCAGTACTCGTGGCTTCACTGTCTTGATGAAAATTGGCAACTTGTTCCTTTAATGCCTCGATTTTTGTGGTAAACTTGATGACGGATGCGTGGGTGGTAGGATCTTCGATGCCTTGTTTTGCGAGTAAAGATATGGCCTCGTCTTTCCATTTTTCTTGGTCCTTAATTTCTTGCCTTAATTGTTTCAAATTTCTACTGTTTGGTTGCATTGTTTTTGTATAAATACTACCTCTAGAAAAATAAAATTATTATATCATCAATTTTCAACTTGAATAGTAGACATAATTAGGTGTTCCGTATAGCGAACCAATTGTATAGGGAAAACAGTTGGTAGCCACGTAGCAAAAATTAAATTGGTAGTATTGTGTAGTTCCCTGATAAGTAAAATTAAAACTTATATTACAAACCATTCCGTTATTTTGATTCAAATCTTGAGGCGCAATAATTCTCGTCAAACCAGTTTTATTATCAGTAACCAAGAATGGTGTAATAATGGGGTATCCATCTGCCATGAAACCAATGACACGGAAATAATAATCAACGACCCAATTATAAAGCGAAGGATAAACATAATGATGATGGTAACCATAAGAATTAGGATGTCCACCAAAAACATCCAAGGTTTCTTTGACAACAGGATTTTGCTGTGTATCGTCTCCAGAACTATTAAAAACAACATTATCAAATAAAAAGCCCAAATTTGCACCTCTAACCGTAGTTGTATTATTATTATTATTAATACCACATGCTGAAGCAGAAGCATTAATACCCATTGATACTAAACTAATGGTATTTGGATTTTTTCCTATATACATTGCAGCAGAACCGTAAATAGTAGTATTACCATTGAAGTTTCCACACGGATGAGTTGGAATCGAAACGGAATAAATTTTGACTTGTGAAGAAGGATTGGTAGAGCTATTTGTACCAGAGGAAACATACGCGCTAATTGTTGAGCTTGCAGCTGTATTGCTTGATGAACTACTGGGTGAAATTGAAAGTGTTGCAGTAAAACTAGTTGAGGTTGTCCTAACAGTAGAACCAGATAATGTATACACTGTCGGATATGAAGTATTTGTTGTATAGGTTGAGGTTGTGGAATACAAGTTAAATGTAACTGCAGAAGCCGATGACCCCACTGTTTGTGATAAAGAAATACTGCAAGTATAAGTTGTCGTGGAACCGGAAACCAATGTTGGAGTAGATTTGATATAAGTACCAATAAGTACTGAAGAGGTAGAATAAGCTCCAGTACTAGAAACCGAAATACCAATATATTGATTAATTGCTGGACTGGAAGAAATTTTCTTTGAAACAATAAAAGTTAATGTAGAACCTGAAATATATCCAGAGATAATGGATTGTAATGATCCCTCGGAAATAATATATCCATAAGAATTTCCAGAGGCATCATTCACCAACATACCTTGAAAGACAAGACCCGAGGGGAATATTAATTTAGTGGAAGAATTAAGTGTTGTAAAGCTAGATATGCTCAAGGTTCCATTACCATTTGTATCTAAAGCAATGGTTCCTGTAAAACTTGCTGTCGAAGAAGAAATAAGTCCAGGTTTAGAATAGGTTGCAAGTTTATTATATGATAAAATTATAGGTGTATTTACAATATCATAATAATAACTACTTGTGCTTCCATTGGAAGAAAAATAATATCCGGGATTAAATGTATCACTACCATAAGCTGATGATCCAGCTAAAATGTATCTACCATTACCAGACAATATCCAATTATTGGGATAGAAATATAGAGTAGTCGATGCAATTGTTTGAGAGTTGTTCACCGTCCAACTTGTTCCTGAACCAGCTGTAATATAAGTGTTGGGTGTAACTGATGGTCCATAGATATATTGTCCGATTGCAACATTCGTAGAAGAACCAGTTATGCTAAGAGTGGTTCCACTAATTGAAGCTGTTGTTGAAGTAATATAAGTTGCATAATAAAAGTAAATCGTAATGGGGTAAGTACTATTTCCAATATTTTGTGATGTATTGATTGTCCAACTAGAACCACTGCCACTACTTATCAGTGTTCCTTGTGCAATACTTGTATAGTTTGTAATAGATTGTGTAGTACTTGATGAAAAATTTATACCATATCCAACTATAGATTGTCGAACTGTAATTCCTGAAGTAGGTCCAGTAATTGTTAAAGTCGTTCCAGATATATATCCTGTTGTCGAGGTCACATAGGTCCCCGTAGTAAAAATAGTATAACTTTGAGTAAGGACCGCACTTGTCCCCCACATTTGAACACTAGATCCCGAGGCTATGGTGTTGGAATTTCCAGTAATTAAAAAAGTCCCAGCGCTTGCAGAAACAATATTACTAATTACAGAACTTTCTGTAACCCCGCTAGTATTCGGAACTGATGGTGTTCCAGTTGGATCACTAGTGAAACTGTTAGTATTTAAAAACATACCCAAGGTAATATTACCAGTTACGGACGAAGGCGTAATTGTTAATTGATATACCTGGGTACTTGATGATGTGGGTGGTGTTCCTGTAATTGATTGAACTGTAAATGCACTAAATGTCGAGGATCCTGTACTTAGTGCATAAACACCTGAACCACCGATTCCTGTTGTGTTAATTGTACCATTTGATGTGATAACTGAAGTTCCATAGGGTTGAATAATATATCTAACATTGCTACCAGTCCTATAAAAGGTCATGTAGGGAACAATTATTCCAGCAGAAATCGTAGAAACATAAAGAACGCCAGTAGTTGTACTTGTACTTGACGCAACTCCAAAACCATAAAATGTTGCTGTTGTACTATAGGCAGCACATGAAGTAGCAGTGAATATTGCTGCATTAAAATTACTACCATTGGTATTCATATCATTTTTAGTATAATTAAGCATTTGAGAAGTTGTAATATTTGCACTTGGTGTAATGGTGGCAAATGTACCTGTACTACCGTTTTGAGTTGTTCCATCAATACCAATATAAGATATGGAGGAAATCGTGGCAATTGGTAAGGAGTAATTGTTGGATGAATTATCAAAAAGATGCAAACTAAAAGTACTCATATTACTCAATGCCAAGACATAGGAAGAAGTATTTCCGTTGTTTGTAATTTGGTATCCAAAGTATACATATTGCGGTGTATTATAATAGCTAGTTGGTATTTTTACAAGCGGAATGCAAAAAGTTCCATATTGACCTTCAGTTGATATTGTTGGTACATAGGTAACAGTATTAAAGGGTATGATGGTATTGGGGGTCAATGTACTTCCTGTTTTATATCCAACGGCTTGTTGATTACAAACAAAAGTAGCTGTTCCAGAAACACTTGAAATTACATTACCGCTACTGTCTGTATAATAATAATAGCTTTGAAAATTTGGATTGGTTCCTGAAAATGTGTTGGCTGTAGAACTATAATAATACAAATCATAAAATGTAATATAAACATTTAGAACTGTATAACCAGAAACATCACTTAATGAAGCTGTTTCGGCTGCGGATAAAGTATGATAATAACCCGTTATTGTATTATTTCCAGTAGAACTAAGCGTGTCAATTGTTATTCCTCCTGACATTTTTTTTTATTTATAGAAATAAATAAAAAATCAAGATAACAATACATAACCTAGAAATGTTGTAGTACCAACCGTAATAGGTTGTAAATTGTAGATTGAATTGCCAATTTGAATGGTACTGTGAAAA
>Ga0214919_10002771_pt1 | contig 27144 bp, 25 predicted proteins | sample LL1503_MetaG_FD_177994 | JGI IMG/M metagenome (GOLD analysis project Ga0214919, IMG submission 177994) | Freshwater microbial communities from Lake Lanier, Atlanta, Georgia, United States - LL-1503 | ecosystem: Environmental > Aquatic > Freshwater > Lake | place: USA: Georgia | collected...
CTTTTACGCCACTGAGAACCTTTGGATCAGATGTGACGCTTGCGCCATCAACGACGAGAAGTGCAGGGAAAGTTACTGATGCGCCAGCAGCTTGGTCGATGCGATCGACAGTGATGGTTTCACCAACGGTGACTTTCTCCTGGCGGCCGCCAGCTTTAACAATTGCGTACACGATTCTTGCTCCAGTTCATTTCACGCTCGCACGGCCCTAGATGGGATGTGATCGAGCAGAGGCTAAGGGTACGGATTTCGCCCCCCTAGGGTCAAATTGAGGTATTTCTAGGCGGTGATAATCCCACTTGAGGCGGCTCTGCGACGGCGACGTCCGGCAGGTTTTTCTGCAACGGTTTCGGTGACTTCTTCAGATTCGCTCTCATTCTCAGTTTCCGTCGATTCAGTATTTTGAACCTCATGGAATTCATGTTCAGTCGCTAGATCTTCATCGGCATCTTCATGGGAAGCTGATTGTGAATTTACTTGAGGCATTGGCGCCTTCATCTTCACTGGTTCCATATGGATGTGAATTCCACGACCTGAGCAAGAATCGCAAGTAGTCGAGAAGGCTTCGATAAGTCCTTGGCCAACGCGCTTACGAGTCATTTGAACCAGACCAAGAGAAGTTACTTCAGCGACTTGGTGCTTGGTGCGATCTCGTCCCAAACATTCAACTAAGCGACGAAGTACCGCATCACGGTTCGATTCCAAAATCATATCGATAAAGTCGATAACGATAATTCCACCTAAGTCGCGTAAGCGAAGTTGGCGGGCAATTTCTTCGGCTGCTTCTAAGTTGTTCTTAGTTACAGTCTCTTCGAGGTTTCCGCCCTTACCAATAAATTTACCGGTGTTGACGTCGATAACGATCATCGCTTCTGTGCGATCGATTACCAGGGATCCACCAGATGGTAGATAAACCTTGCGATCAAATGCTTTAGCTAATTGTTCTTCGACACGGAATTCAGCGAAGAGATCTCCGTTACCGGAATATTTCTCCAACTTGCCGACGAGTTCAGGGGCGATTCCACCTAGGTAGTTACTGATCTCTTCCCAAGCGTCATTGCCTTGAATTGTAAGCTTGCGGAAATCTTCATTGAAGATATCGCGGATAACTCGGACTGCCAGATCTGGCTCTGAAAGCAGCAGCGCAGGTGCGTGGAAATTTGGATTCTCAGATTTTTGATAAATATCTTCCCATTGCGCCTTCAAGCGTGCGACGTCATTGGTCAACTCTTCTTCACTTACGCCTTCAGCTGCGGTGCGAACAATTACGCCCGCTTCTTCAGGAATTAAGTTCTTTAAAATCGCCTTAAGACGAGTGCGCTCTGATTCAGGAAGGCGCTTTGAAATTCCACTCATACCACCGCCTGGAACATAAACAACATAGCGACCAGGTAGAGAGATTTGGCTAGTTAAACGTGCACCCTTTTGCCCAATTGGATCTTTAGTTACCTGGACAAGAACTGGTTGACCAGTCTTTAAAACCATTTCAATTTTGCGTGGCTGCGTTTCTGAAATTCCGGCAGCATCCCAGTTAACTTCACCAGCATAGAGAACCGCGTTGCGACCCTTGCCGATATCCACGAAAGCAGCTTCCATCGATGGAAGTACATTTTGTACTCGGCCCAAGTAAACGTTACCGACATAAGAAACGTTGGCATTTCGGTTTACATAATGCTCAACCATTACCTTATCTTCGATTACCGCGATCTGAATACGGTCACCAATTTGGCGAACCAACATCTCACGATCAACGTTTTCGCGACGAGCTAAGAATTCTCCATCAGTTATTACAGTTCCGCGACGACGGTACGGCTCACGATATTCACCGCGATTATCCGAACGATCAGATCGTCCACCACGTTCGCGGCGATTACGTGTTCCGCGTTCAGTGCGTTCAGCACGAGCTGGACGTTCCGTACGTTCACGAACTTCGCGCACCTTAACAACTGTGATTACACCATCTTCATCAACGATCTCACCTGGAGTTACGCCTTCACCAGTTGCACGACGGCGACGGCGACGGCGATGCGTTGCACCTTCTGCACCCTCTTCTGTCGAATCCGCGTTCGATTCTTCGCCATCTTCTGACGTATCTTGAGTATCTGCGCCATCAGCGTTTGGCTTACGACGTCCTCGTCCGCCACGACGGCGACGGCGATTACGGCCGTTACGTGAATCTTCATCATCAGTTGTTGCAGAGCTCTCAGATTTTGCTTCACTCTCTGGCGCACTTTTAGCGACGCTAGCCTTTGCCGCGCTCTTTCGGGCAACTTTCGGAGCCTTCTCAGTTGTCGCAGCTTGAAAAATTGGGACCGGAATTGCCGGTGCTTTCTTTTTGCTCTTGCTTTCGACGGCTTCTGCTGCTGGGGCAGCAGCAATTTCAGTTGATGTATCTGCAGCAAGAGATTTCTTCTTACTTACTTTTTTCACCGCACGCTTGCGCGGTGACTTTGGCTCAATCGCCATGGCACCAAATCCTCTATGCGTTAATTAACGCGCTCTGGCTTGTAGTCACTTATCTGGCTGGCAACCCTTGGGTTGGCCTGAGTAAATCCTTCAAGCAAATCTTTTTTAGTCCGCCGCTGGCTTAATTCGCGAATTGGTTCGCGAGCCGCGCTGAACTGTTGATGTAAGTATGCCACATCATCGCTCTAAAGCGTGAAATGAGCGTTGCTTTGAGGCTAATTCACCCGTGGTGACGGGCATGTACGTTCTGAAGTAAGCCAAAGCCGATCATTGTGGCGAACATACTAGAACCGCCATATGAGACAAATGGCAGCGGAACACCAGTCATCGGCATCATTCCAAGTGTCATTCCAATATTTTCAAATGCTTGAAAAGCAAACCAAGCAATTACTCCGGTACAAACTAGCCTTCCGTAAGGATCGTTAGATCTTCGCGCAATTCCAAATGCTCGCATTAAGACTGTGAGATAGAGAATCAATATAAATCCACATCCCAAAAATCCAAGTTCTTCTCCGGCAACTGTGAAAATAAAGTCGGTCTGTTGTTCCGGAACAAATCTACCGTTGGTTTGTGGACCATTAAATAAGCCAGTACCGATTAAGCCACCAGAGCCAACTGTGATTCGCGCTTGTCTTAGTTGATATCCGCTTCCCTGCGAATCAACATTTGGATCAACAAATGCTTGCAGACGTTTAACTTGATAATCATTGATGACGCCCACGTTAACTGCGACAAAACTACCGATTACTGCAACTAAAATTAAGCCAACTACCCAGCGCATTGGCGCCCCTGAAACAGCGATTATGGTGACGACAGCAATACTGATGATGAAGATAGTTCCCATATCTGGTTGCGCTGCAATTAATAAGACCGGGATGGCGGCAACGACTAACGCTTGCATAACATCTCGGTGCTGGGCAGCATCAGTATCGTGGGTTCGCTCAGATAAAATCATCGACATACCTACGATGATGGAGATCTTGGCTAGCTCTGCGGGTTGTAATTGGAATCCAAAGGGAAGACCAATCCAAGCCTTCGCTCCATTTACTTCGGCACCTATCCCCGGAATTAAAACAGCGGTTAAACCAATGACGCCGAAAATCCAAAGAAGTGGCGTATACGCGCGGATTAAACGGTAATCAATTACCGTCGTACCCCACGCAAGCAGTGAGCCGATTAAAATATTTAGAATATGGCGCTTTAAGTAATATTCCGGATCGAGTCCATTTGCGGCATACCAATTGCGGGTAGCGGCATAAACCAAGAGCGTTCCCATTAATAAGAGAAGTGCAACTGCGATAGTTAAAATTGGATCAAATCCAGCAAAAGCGGAGGGGCGAGAGCTCTTGCGGTAATTAATCCGCTGTGAAGATAGGCTCATTTTGCTTCCTTAACTTTTGTTGCCGGAGAAATCTTAGGCAGAGTTACTGGCGGCACTCCGTTGGGGAAGAGAATCTTCGCAGAGCTAACCTTGTTGCCCACGACGCCGAAGAGCGTTTCGTAAATCTTTCTAACTCCGACGCCAGAAGTTGATGCACCGAAACCACCTTGGCTAACCATCATTACAACTGCAAATCGTGGTTTCTCTGTCGGTCCATATGAAGCAAACCAAGAAGTATTTGCTTTCTTGCCACCATTTGGATTCTTGCCAAATACTTCTGCGGTACCGGTCTTGCCGCTGATAGCGATCGGGAATCCGCTAAAAACACCAGCACCAGTTCCGCTGATTACAACTTCCCGCAGCGCACCCTTTAAAAATTTTATAGTTTTTTTATCTGCCGGAAGCGTTCCGAGTTTTTCCTTCTCGAAGGCCTTAACAACTGTTCCGTCAGTTTTGACGATCGCCTTAGCAATTGTTGGTTTCCAGATCGTGCCACCATTTGCAATTGCGGCATACATTTGTGCCTGCTTGATTGGGGTAATAACTGTGTCACCTTGGCCAATTGAGAAGTTAACTGCATCGCCGGCGCGAATCTTGTCTCCATCTAGGCAATTTTCATAAGCTAGTTGAATTAGAAATGCGGTTTGCTGACTCTTGGGTGCGCGGGTTTTATAGTTGCAATAGAAATCTTTATTTTGTGCATACCAAGCTTTACGCCATTCGCGATCAGCCAACCTTCCGGATGATTCCGAAGGTAGATCTATGCCGGTCTTTACTCCGATTTGAAAGCCTTTAGCTGCATTATAGAAATAATCATTTGCATCTGATTTCGGTTTAAGTCCTCCATCACGCAACCATTCATCAAAGGCTATGCGATACCAGATTGTGTCGCAAGAGACGGCGATCGCTTTCTTAAGAGAAATTCGACCTTGCGCCTTACTTTCGAAGTTTTGAAAAGCTCGAGTTCCAACTTCTACTTGCGAAGGGCAATCATAATTTGCGTTTAAGTTATATCCGGCGTTAGCAGCAGCAACTACCGAGACTGATTTAAATGTCGATGCTGGCGCAAATAGACCTTGTAAGGCGCGGGAAAGTGCAGGTACGCCCGCTTTAGCGCTATATAAATTCTCCGCTTCCGAAACGGTGAGTCCTCGTTCAAACGCATTTGGATCGTAAGTTGGATATGAGGCAAGCGCCAATATCTGACCATTTGTTACATCCATAACAACTGCCGCTGCTCCATCGGATGGATTTCCCGAAGCGCGCGCTCTGCGTACCGCATCGGCAAGAGCGCTTTCGGCTGCTGCCTGCACGCGCGCATCAATACTTGTTACTAAATGATCGCCACCAATTGGTTTCGAATTTTGGCTAGTACTAGTAACTGCTTCTTTGCGGTCAACAATTACCGTTTTTATTCCGGGAGTTCCACGTAAGAATTCGTCGTATTGAATCTCTAGACCTGCTTTACCAATAGTTTCAGAACGGTAGTAACTTCGCCCATTTGCTCCCGATAAATCGCTTTCCGTTAAAGGCCCCACGTAGCCCAATAGGTGCGCGCCGTTTACTCCAATATTGCCTGGGTAGTTACGAATCGAAACTGGTGTAGCTGATACCCCTGGATATTGATCTGATCGTTCAACAATCCGTAACGCAATCTCAGGATCTGCTTCTTTAGTAATCGGAATTGGTTGAAAGCGTGAACCAGTCCAACATCCGGCGCGCGCACCTTTCGGCAGTTCTCCACACAAGCGAGTGCGCTGGTAGATATCTGCATATTGCAGACCCAGAAGTTTTGCAAGAGCCTGTAATACCGCAACACCTTTATCTGGTTGTCGATCAATCTTTGTGCGATCAACAGTTACTGCAATTCCCACTCGGTTTAGCGCGAGTGGCACACCGGATGAATCAACAATCAACCCGCGGGTTGCTGGTGTTACTACGTCACGGCTTTGAATTGAAAGAGCGGCATCACGATATTTAGGGCCGGCCGCAACTTGTAAATAGAACAGTCGACCCAATAAACCCACCAACAGCGAGAAAATAAGTACTTGTACAACTAGCAAACTTAATCTGGCGCGCTGATTCATCCCCGGCTCTTCTCTTCAAAGAGCGCGCTATGAATCCGTGTAACAAAAGGCATCAAGAGTGGGACGACAGCTATCGTCCAAAGCCCAGATGCAACTAGCGAGATAAAAATCTGAAAGGCGCTGCCTAGGTCACTACCGAACATTAAGCCGATAATCAGATAGGCAAATCTGGTTAGCGGAACAGCGATGGCAACTATGACAACAAGTGAAATTGGATTTCCGCGAAAATTATCATCGCCATATCCCAGATATGAGATTGAAAACCCTGTCAAAATCAGGATCAGAGTCCATTGGCCCATCGGTCCAGATGTAGTTTGTGATAAATCCATCAGCAACCCTGCACCGAAACCTGTCAGCGCGCCGAGTTCGGGAGTTCCGAGAGCTGACCAAAGCAATGTAAAAATTAGAAAGAGCGAGAATCCCCCACCAAAAATTCGAAACTGACTCACAATTGATTCTTGGATCAAGTACACGACTGCAAAAATTGGAAATGAGATAAGAAATCTACGTGCAAACATTTATGGTTTTGGCGATTCAGAAGGTGTGGCGTAAATCGTCACAGTTGGAACCGGTGTTGGGATTGGCGCTTTAGGTACAAGGGCATCTCGTGGATCTGATTTGGGCGAACCAACAACAACTGCAACAACGCTCAGCGCTGAAAAATTCGCGTAAAGCTTTACATCCGCAGTTTGCGTGACAGCACCTGCCGCATTATCGACGGCAGTTACTTCTCCGATGGGTACTCCAGGTACGAAGGGACGATTATTTTGACTTCCGCGCGCCAAAATTACATCGCCAACTTTTAGAGTTGTCTGGTTATCCAAGAGTTGCAGAACGCCTTTGCTGGTGCCTTGTCCGCTTAAAATTCCAATTTGTTGGCTACCTGCTACGCGCGCGCCAACCCGGAAAGCGGGATCTGAAGCCAATTGCACAAGAGCGCTATCTGGATATGCAGCTTTGACGACTCCGACCAAGCCAAGCCCTGTAATCACAGTCATATTTTCATTCACACCATCATTGGTGCCGGCATCAATTGAAATGGTTTGAGTAAATGATGAAGTTGAGCCGAGTGAAATCACTTTCGCATTCACTATCTTATATTTTGCGGTACCCGCCAAATCTAAGACAGATTTAAGTTGGCTAAGTTCTGAATCTGCATTTCTGCGATTTATTAGGTTCTGACGTAATTTTTCATTATCAGCCTTCAGCTTCTCGATCTCACCGCGCGTACGTCCCAGGTGAGTTATATCCGAGAAGAAATTCCCAACCGGTCTAAAAACGGTCGCCGCTACAGATTGAAAAGGCGACACCGCCGTTTGAGATCCGCTACGAAGCCCATCAATAACTTGAACTCCACGCAGATCCAAAGTGATCAAGAACAGGGATGTGACGATTAAAGAGATAAGCAGCAGACGACCGCGGTTATCGCCGCCGTTTCGCATCTTTAAAACCTATCGACGTGGCTCAGAGATCAAAACCTTTTCAAGGGCTTCGAACTCTTCAATGCACTTACCGGATCCTTCAACTACTGCATCTAATGGACGATCAGCAATATGAATTGGCATGCCAGTTTCTTTACGAAGTCTCTCGTCAAGTCCCTTAAGCAGTGCACCGCCGCCGGTTAGTACGATTCCACGATCCATAAGATCTGATGAAAGCTCTGGTGGGCACTTATCGAGCGTGCTCTTTACCGCATTGATAATTGCATTAACTGGCTCTTCTAGCGCTTTGCGAATTTCCGCAGCAGAGACAACGATGGTCTTTGGTAGACCTGTTGCTAAATCGCGACCACGAATTTCGGCATCGTTTTCGCCCTGCAATGGGTAAGCAGATCCGATCGCCATTTTGATTTCTTCCGCGGTTCGTTCGCCAAGAAGTAGCGAGAATTCTCGCTTAACCCAGTTGATAATTGATTGATCTAGCTCATCTCCACCTACGCGGATTGAGAGTGATGTAACGATTCCACCTAGGGAAATAACGGCTACTTCTGTTGTTCCGCCACCGATATCTACAACCATATTTCCGGTTGGCTCGTGGATTGGAAGACCAGCACCGATGGCAGCAGCCATTGGTTCTTCAATTATGTAAACCTTACGTGCACCAGCTGCGTATCCAGCATCTTTAACAGCGCGCTGTTCCACACCGGTAATTCCTGAAGGAACACAGACAACAATGCGTGGCTTTGCTAAGTAACGGCGACGGTGAACTTTCTGGATGAAGTAACGGAGCATGCGCTCAGTAGTATCGAAGTCTGCGATAACACCATCTTTTAGAGGACGGATCGCCACAATGTTTCCAGGCGTACGGCCAATCATCTTCTTAGCTTCAAGTCCAACTGCAAGGATTCCACCAGTGTCTTGATTAACAGCAACAACTGAAGGTTCATTAAGAACGATGCCACGACCGCGTACGTAGACCAAGGTATTTGCGGTACCTAAGTCGACCGCCATGTCTCGGCCAATGAATGACATTCTGTTGCTCATCTGCTTACCCTTCAGTTATTTTCTTGAACTTACTTACCGAAAAAAATTTCAATTTCGCGAGCCGCTGACTCTGGCGAATCTGAACCGTGCACAATATTTTGAACTACTTTTGTTCCTTGATCGCGAGCTAAATCACCACGGATTGTTCCGGGCGCTGCAACCGTTGGATCAGTTGCGCCAGCCAGTGACCTAAATCCTTCGATTACGCGATTGCCTTCTGCAACAATTGCAACGATTGGACCTGACATCATAAATTCAACGAGCGGTTCGAAAAATGGCTTACCTTTATGTTCTTCATAGTGACGTTCTAGCAACGCACGATCTGCTTGCATCATTCGAAGTGCGGTAATTACATATCCCTTATTTTCAACTCTAGCGATAACTTCGCCAATTAATTGGCGACGTACGCCATCTGGCTTAACCAGGATTAGGGTCTTTTCGGTGCTCACGTTCCTAGTCTATTAGGCAACTGGGGGTGATGGTGCCACGGGTTTTTCCCCTGGTTTGCCTTGAGCCAATAACGCTGCCCGCGCGGCCTCACCTTTGCGGCCGACAATTATCGCCGCAATCCATAACCCCATGAAGAGCAAATTGATGATAGCCATCGATGGCACGACCACGGAATAAGCGGCCATTGCAAATTGCAGAATGGAACCTAGTATCCAGCCTGAACGTTTCTTGAGTAAACGAATGGCGTAAATCATCAAGAACATAACAACGAAACCATAAATTATCGTAGAAGTTTCGTGGCTATCTTTTGCCAACAACATAGCAAATCCCATGATTAAGAATTCCATCGCCAGAACTGCAGATCCAAGAACGCGCATTATTTATCGCCCAGTTCTGGCAACTTTGCAAATTTCTTACGGACTGCGGTGCGCGCTTCACCAACGGTTACGACAGATCCAGTTATTAAAATTGCCAGCGATTCATCGCTGAGTGGACGGGTCGCATCTTTAACGGCGCGCTCAATTGCACCTTGCAAGGTATCTTCTGCGAAAACACGATCTGCGCCAAATACCTGATTTGCTAATTTATTTAAATCAGCCACGCTCATAGAACGTTCAGATGAATTTGTTGTAACAATAATTTGATTCATAATGGGTTCGAGCTCCTGCAGAATTCCCAGCGCATCCTTATCGGCCATCAAGGCCACAATCCCAGTTACCTCATCAAAGGTAAATTCACTTTGCATAGTTTCCGCTATCGCCTTAGCCCCGTGTGGATTATGGGCGGCATCTAAAATTATGGTTGGATCGCGATGGATTACTTCGCAACGTCCAGGTGAAGTCACATTGGCAAAGCCAGCCCGTACGGCATCAATATCTAAATCTTGTTCGCCAAAGAAAGCTTCAACTGCAATTAACGCTGCGGCTGCATTGGATGCCTGGTGCTTTCCGTGCAGCGGTAAGAAAATATCGTCGTAATGGCCACGCAGACCAGTAATTGAAATCAACTGACCTCCAACCGCGATTGCACGGGAATCAATGGAGTACTCCAAGCCCTCACGCGCGACATCAGCACCAACTTCTGCGGCGCGACGCAGTAATTCCACTGCGGCTTCAGGAGATTGTTGAGCTAAAACAACAAAGCCTTGCTCTTTAATGATTCCAGCTTTGGTGGCAGCAATTTCTTTAATCGTGCTGCCCAAGTACTCCATATGGTCTAAACCAATTGGAGTAATCACTGAAACATCGGCATCAACCACATTTGTCGCATCCCACTGTCCGCCCATTCCAACTTCAATTACTCCGACATCAATTGGATGTTCGGCAAATGCCGCAAAGGCAAGCGCCGTAATCGCTTCAAAGAATGAGATTGGGTTATCAAATTTGCTATCCATCAAATCAAAATAAGGACTGATATCGTTAAACGAGAAGATCAATTCTTTAGCATCGATCGAGTTTCCGTTGATGCTAATACGTTCTAAGTAGCTTTCCAAATGTGGGCTAGTAAAGCGCCCGGTACGTAAACCCATTTCGAATAAGAGTGAATCAATCATGCGGGCCGTTGTGGTCTTGCCGTTAGTGCCGCCTACGTGAATGGTCGGGTAGGTCATTTGTGGCGAACCTAAGATATCAACTAGCGCGCTAATTCTTTCTAGCGTCGGAGCAATGCGATTTTCTGGCCAACGAGCCAACAGCGCCTTTTCAATGGCATCGATGCGTGCTTGATCATCAGGATTTATATTATTCATCGCTTTACTTCAGCGCTGCTAGGGCAGCTGTAATGCGTTCTATATCTGCAGAAGTTTTGGCTAGTCGTTCCTTAATTTCAACAAGAACTTCGGCTGGAGCCTTAGCCATAAATCCTGCGTTACCGAGCTTGACTTCTGCGGTCTGCAAATCTTTCTTCGCTGCAGCCAAATCCTTTTCTAAACGCGCACGCTCTGCCACAACATCAATTGACCCAGTCAAATCGAGTTCAATTTTTACTCCCGCAATTTCTAGAGTTGCTGATGGCGTGAAATCTTTATCTTCTAACTTAAGTAAGAAACGCAGGGCGCTGGAATATTCAACGATATCGGCAGATCCGAGAAAACGACCAGGCACTTTCTGCGATGGTTTCAAGCCTTGGTCATTGCGGAAGCGGCGCACTTCGGTAACCACTTCTTGCAGCGCGCTGACTAGTGATTCGGCTTTTTTATCGATGTGGGCTGATTTAAATTCTGGCCAGTTGGCAGTAACGAGTGATTCTCCCCCGGTGAGCGTGCACCAGAGTTCCTCGGTAATAAAAGGCATTACTGGATGAAGCACGCGCATTAACTGATCAAGAACGTGGCCAAGTACGCGTTGAGATGCTGCTTTATCTGCTGAGGCAAAGGTCTCTTTAGAAAGTTCGAGATACCAATCGCAGAGGTCATCCCAAGCAAAGTGATAGAGAATTTCACAGGCGCGCGCAAATTCATAGCCTTCGAGCAGAGCATCAACATCGCGCAGAGTTTCGCTCAACCGTGAAAGTATCCAGCGGTCAATCGCATTTAAAGAGGCGACTTCAGGTAACGGTCCAGAAACGGTGGCGCCATTGATCATGGCAAAGCGCGTTGCATTCCATAGCTTGGTAGCAAAGTTTCGTGATCCGCCGATCCAATCTTCCGCTAGCGCCTGATCTGTTCCGGGATTAGCGCCGCGCGCAAGAGTAAAGCGGAGCGCATCTGCGCCGTACTTATCCATAAATTCAATTGGATCAATTACATTTCCACGGCTCTTAGACATCTTCTTGCCGAATTGATCACGAACTAGACCGTGCAACATGATCGTTTTAAATGGCGGCACTCCATCCATTGCAAAGGTAGACATCATCATCATTCGTACAACCCAGAAGAACAATATGTCGTAACCAGTTACTAGAACGCTCGTTGGATAGAACTTTGCTAAATCTGCAGTTTTCTCTGGCCAACCAAAAGTTGAAAAAGCCCACTGTCCTGATGAGAACCAAGTATCTAAAACATCTGGATCTTGCTCCCAGCCAACTGGCGCTACTTCATCTGGACCAACAACCTTTACTTCACCATCTGGTCCATACCAAACTGGGATTCGGTGGCCCCACCAAAGTTGGCGCGAAATACACCAGTCGTGCATGTTGTCGACCCACTCAAAGTATCTTGGTGCGAGAGCTTCTGGTTCAATCTTTACTGCACCGCTGCGAACTGCATCAGCAGATGCTTTAGCAAGTGGTGCAACCTTTACAAACCATTGTTTCGAAAGTCGTGGTTCAACAGTTGTATCGCAACGAGAACAATGCCCAACTGCGTGAATATATGGACGCTTTTCTGCAACCAGACGGCCCATCTCTTTTAACTTCGCAACAACTGCTGTACGTGCCGCAAAACGATCCATGCCATCAAATTCCGTACCGGTTCCATCCATTACGCCGTGTTCGTTCATGATTACAACGAAAGGTACGTTGTGGCGCATCGCCATTTCGAAGTCATTTGCATCATGTGCGGCAGTTACTTTGACTGCGCCAGTACCGAAATCTTGCTCGACTAATTCGTCTGCGATAATCGGGATCATGCGATTTACCAGAGGGAGAAGTACCTCAGTGCCGATTAAATGTTTATAGCGCGGATCATCGGGGTGAACCGCAACTGCTCCATCACCGAGCATGGTTTCAGCACGAGTCGTCGCGATAACAATTGATTGTTCGCCTTCACCGTAACGAATCTGTACAAATTCACCAGCATCATCTTGATGGTCTACTTCAATATCAGATAGAGCTGTTAAACAGCGCGGGCACCAGTTGATGATTCTTTCGGCGCGATAAATAAGTCCAGCATCGTGCATCTTCTTAAAGATGGAAACAACGGCCTTAGACATTCCTTCATCCATGGTGAAACGCTCGCGCGACCAGTCAACGCTGGCGCCTAAACGCTTCATCTGATCGAGAATCGCGCCACCTGATGCGGCTTTCCATTCCCAAACTTTCTTAACAAATTCTTCGCGTCCTAAATCATGGCGAGAAAGCCCTTGCGACCCAAGTTGTTTTTCTACAACGTTCTGTGTTGCGATTCCGGCGTGATCCATTCCGGGCAACCATAAAACTTCGTAACCCTTCATACGCTTCATGCGCGATAAACAATCTTGCAGAGTTTGATCTAGCGCGTGACCGATATGTAGAACGCCTGTGACATTCGGTGGTGGCAGAACAATTGTGAAAGATTCTTTACTGGAGGCAGCATCGGCAGTGAAATAATCGGCGCTCAGCCATTTTTCATATAGGCGTGATTCGATATCGACCGGTGAAAAGGTCGAAGCGAGTTCAGCGCCAGCTGGCGATGCAGAAGACATAGAGCGCAGTCTAGATTATGCGCTCTTCTCCTCTGTACCTTTTTCGCGGCGTGATGCCCGCTTTGGAATATCTCCTGTGCGCTCAACCATCGTTGGCGGCACATTTTCATCTATACATTCTTTTGTAATGATGACTTTGGCAATATCTGTGCGACTAGGAACTTCATACATCACTGTGAGAAGTACTGATTCCATGATTGCGCGTAATCCGCGGGCTCCCGTGCCACGCGCCAGCGCTAGTTCCGCTATGGCATCGAGTGATTCAGGTGTGAAATCGAGTTCAACATCATCGAGATTGAATAGGCGTTGATATTGCTTGACCAGAGCGTTCTTAGGCTCAGTCAAAATCTCCATCAAAGCTGGCTTATCCAGACTTTCAACGCTAGTTAAGACTGGAAGGCGACCAATAAATTCAGGGATCATTCCAAATTTCAAAAGGTCTTCTGGCATCACATCAGCAAAAATATCTTTACGGTTCTTATCGGCCGCCTCTTGAAGCGTCGCGTTAAAGCCAACTCCTGCTTTTCCGCTGCGGGCTTCGATAATTTTATCTAGCCCAGCAAAGGCTCCACCAACTATGAAGAGAACATTTGTTGTATCGATTTGAATAAATTCTTGGTGTGGGTGCTTGCGTCCACCTTGAGGTGGTACTGAAGCAACCGTTCCCTCGAGAATCTTTAGGAGCGCTTGTTGTACACCTTCACCAGAAACATCGCGGGTGATTGAAGGATTCTCTGATTTGCGCGCGACTTTATCGATTTCATCGATATAGATAATTCCGGTCTCGGCTTTCTTAACATCGTAATCCGCAGCCTGCAAAAGCTTAAGCAAGATATTTTCCACATCTTCGCCAACATAACCAGCCTCGGTCAACGCTGTCGCATCGGCGATTGCAAATGGCACATTAAGCATGCGTGCCAAAGTTTGCGCCATTAAAGTTTTACCGCAACCTGTTGGTCCCAGTAATAAAATATTTGACTTGGCAAGTTCTACGCCATCTTCACCTTTTGCCTGGCCAGATTGCACTCGCTTGTAATGGTTGTAGACCGCAACAGCTAAAGATTTCTTAGCGCGATCTTGACCGATTACATATTGATCTAAGAATTCAAAGATCGCCTGTGGCTTAGGAAGTTCGGTAAGTCCGAGTGTGGTTGCTTCAGCGAGCTCTTCGACAATGATTTCGTTACAGAGTTCGATACATTCGTCGCAGATATATACGCCAGGACCTGCGATGAGTTTCTTAACCTGCTTCTGGGTTTTGCCGCAGAAAGAACATTTGAGCAGATCGCTAGTTTCGCCAATACGAGTCATAGGTAAATCTTAGTTTCTGGGTCTAAATAATGGGTGGTTTATTAACTCTTACCTTGTTCGCCCTGAGAATAATCAGCCTCGGATTTGCGTGGATCTCGTAATTCTTTAACTCCCGGAACAAGCAGAACCAGATAACAGAGCAGGACGTGAAATGCGATCGCAAAGAAAAGGAAGTTGCGCTCACCTGTAATCAGAATGATCGGTCCGACAAGTGCCATACCCAGTGGCATCAACCCACTGCTGCCAACCATGTCGATACTGAAAACGCGACCTTGCATCTCTTGCGGAACTTCACGTTGCACAGCCGTAACCCAATAAGCCTCCCAACCGCCGATGGAAAGACCTGCAATGAAGTATCCGATAATGACAACTGTGGGAGAAATTGGAAAGGCTAATACCAAAGGTGCAAAGGCAAAGAGCGACCACATCGAGATTGCAACCAGACCAGGATTCTTTGTTTTATATTTCATGGCAGCGATTGCGCTTATCATTCCACCGACGCTAAACATTGCAGCAGAAATAGCAAAGACGTTATTTGTATCAAACTCTCGGCGAGTAATAACCGGAAGAAGTACAGTTTCGGCTGCAATTATCACCATCAGTTGAAAAGATGCCATAAAGATTGAGGCTGCTAGCCATTTCATTTCCCAAACTAATTTAAATCCTTCACGCAGTTCGGTAAGAAAAGTTGGCTTATTTTCAACAACAGCCTGAGGTGGTTCATTAGCGATACGGAACAAAAGAGAAGTACCGATAAAGAAAGCAGTAGCGGTTACGGCAAAGGTGTAATCAGCGCCGATGAGCGCGACAGATAATCCACCTACTCCTGGACCAACAATGCTTCCGATTTTTGCAACGACTCCGCGCGCAACATTTCCTGCTGGCAGTAGGTGATCAGGTAACAAACTCGGAACAAATGCAGATCCAGCTGGCGCACCGAATGAATCGCCTAACCCCATCAAGAACACCAATAAACCAATTGCCCAGAGCGGCATGTGCGTTGCGGAGATTACAACCAGGATTAAGGCGAGCAATCCGCGGAATGCATCGGCTCCGATCATTACCCATTTGCGCGGAAGGCGATCTGACCAGACGCCGCCGACGAGCATAAATAGTGTGCCTGCAAAAACGCGCGCGGCGAGGATAAGTCCAAGATCTGAAGCTGTGCCGCCATTGTCCAGAATGCTGACTGCCAAGGCGATTGGAAATGCTGATGAACCGATTACAAAAATTAGCCCTGAGATAAAGAAATTGCGGTAATCCTTATATGAAAAAAGAGCGCCGGGTTCGAAATATTTTTTTAACATTTCTAAACCGACGCCCCTTTAGTGAAAATTATGCGGAAGGCTTCGCCTTACGTGAAGACATAACCTTATCTATAATTCCGTACTCAACTGCTTCCGCAGCGGTAAGAATCTTGTCGCGTTCGATATCTTTCTCGATTTCTTCGATAGTTTTATTCGAATGCTTAGCTAACATCGTCTCGAGAAGGCCACGCATACGCATAATCTCGCGAGCTTGGATCTCGATATCTGATGCCTGTCCCCCGCCTTCAGATGAAGGTTGGTGGATAAGGATTCTTGAATGCTCAAGACCATAACGCTTACCTTTTGTGCCACCGGCAAGGATGATCGCTGCAGCAGATGCTGCTTGGCCAAGACAAATTGTTGTGATGTCTGGACGAACAAATTGCATAGTGTCATAAATTGCGGTTAGCGCAGTAAATGATCCACCAGGTGAGTTGATGTAGATCGAAATATCGCGATCTGGATCCATAGATTCCAGGGTTAAAAGCTGTGCCATTACATCGTTTGCAACGGTGTCATCAATTGGCTGGCCTAAGAAGATGATGCGCTCTTCAAATAACTTTGTGTAAGGATCTAGGCGCTTGTAACCGTAAGCGGTCTTTTCCTCAATCGTTGGAAGAACGTAGCGGTTTGTAATCTCTTGAATATGTTTCATTACTTCTTACCTCCCGCGATTTGTCCATCGTTTGTGGCGATGTGATCGATAAAGCCGTAATCAAGAGCATCCTTGGCATTAAACCAATTATCGCGATCTGAATCAGCGATAATTTTTTCTAGAGGCTGTCCTGTGTGCTTGGCATTTAGCTCAGACATTGTCTGCTTTGTGATGGCCATCTGTTCCGCCTGAATACGAATATCAGTTGCTGTTCCGCCAATGCCACCAAGCGGTTGGTGCATCAAGATTCGCGCATTAGGAGTTGCATAACGTTTTCCCGGTGCGCCAGCGGTGAGAATGAATTGGCCCATTGATGCAGCCATTCCCATTGCAACGGTTGCTACATCGTTCTTGATGTAATGCATGGTGTCGTAAATCGCCATACCTGCAGTTACTGATCCACCAGGTGAGTTAATGTAAAGAAAAATATCTTTCTCAGGATCTTCGGCGGCGAGAAGGAGCATTTGAGCGCAGATTGCATTAGCCATCTCGTCGCGAAATTCGCCGGCGAGGAAAATAATGCGTTCGCGCAACAAACGGTTATAGACATTGTCATCTAGCCAGTTACCGCCATTTGCAGCGACGCGTGCGTTCTGCCCGGCCGACTGTGGGTCTTGATAATCCACGTGATCCTCCTGATTGAGTACTTCTTTATATGTAGTGACCTTAACAATGCTCGAGAGTAAATGCTTCCCTAATATGGGAAAAAGGGGTGTAAATCTGCCCTTGTTCGCTCAGGGCAGATCCGATTCATTAGGAGACGGTCAGTTTTAGGAAATAAGTCTTTTTCCCATCGGTGAGCGAGATCGTGGTCTTGCCTTTTTTCAACGGGGTAAGCGAAGGATATGTTTCATAAGCAGAGTTCAGTCCCCCAGCAACAAATTTCGCAATATTCGGATTTACAACTTTGCCTCTCCAGATTTCTGGACTTTCAACTGTAAAGACAACTGCGCTCTTTAATTTTACGGTTACCGTCTTGGCTTTCAACGGATTAACCATTTTCGGCGGAAGCGCTGCTGGTGTAGCCATTTTTGGCTGCGCGGTGACGGTATTTGATTCTGAAGAATCGGCGGCAAGAGCAAAATTTAATGGCAATGTAAATGTGACCATCAAGGCAAAAGAGAAGCGAGCCGCAAACAGGCGCATATGCAACCTCAAATCAACGTTGGAAAGTCCAACCTACTCGGAAAATTATGCCTCTGGAAGAGATTGATCAGGCTCAGCAACAGGTGAAGTCTGAGGGCGAAGCGCTTCTAGATCTATTTTGTTACCAGATTTATCGACAACGTTAACGCGACCGAGTGCACCTGCCAGCGCTTTAGTGCGAGATACCTCTGCAACTAGCTGTGAAATCTGCCCCGCATCTTGGAGCTGCTTTGCAAACTGCTCAGGCGGCATTCCGTAACGCTGTGAGGTGCGAATCAAATATTCTGTTAATTCAATTTCATTAACTTGTACTTCTTCAGCCTTTACGATCGCATCTAGCAAGAAATCTGATTTGATTGATACACGAACTTCACCATCGACTTCAGCACGATGTGCTGCATCTTCTAGGCGGCCTTCACCTTCGAGATGTTGGTTAACTTCATCTTCTACCAACTTTTCTGGAACTGGAATATCAAGATCATCGATCATCTTCTTCAACAGCAAGTCGCGTGCTTGTGCGCCTTGTTCAAGTGATTTAACGCGCTTCAGACGTTCGGTGAAATCAGCCTTTAATTCTGCAATTTTGTCGAACTCTGAAGCCAACTTTGCAAAGGCATCATCAACTGGTGGAAGTTCGCGCTCTTTAACTGCCTTTAACTTGATTTCAACATCGCCCTTTTCGTCATCTTTCTGACCAACGAGCTGTGTTTCAAAGTTCTTTACATCTCCGGCCTTCATCCCTACCAAAGCTGAATCCAGGCCATCAATCATTCGGTTTGAACCGACTTCGTAAGAAATATCATTTGCCTTGCCGCCATCGACTTCAGCGCCATCAATCTTCGCGGTTAGATCAACAGTGACGAAGTCACCATCTTTAGTCTCGCGTTCAACAGTCGTCAGCGTTCCGAAGCGAGCGCGGAGCTCGTCTATTTGCTCATCAATATCTTTATCTGTGATCGCAACATCGTCGACTTCGATTGTTATCTTTGAAAAGTCAGGCAAGGTCACTTCAGGGCGAACATCGACTTCAACTGCAAATACCAATTTTTCGTTATCGACATATTCCTTGATTTCAACCTCAGGGCGACCTACAACCAGAACTGAATGCTCGCGAGCTGCCAATCCGTAAAATTCAGGGAGGGCGTTATTAATCGCTTCATCAATTACTGAACCGCGGCCTACACGCTGATCGATCATTGCAGCTGGAACTTTGCCTTTACGGAAGCCCGGAATATTTATCCTCTTGGCGACCGATGTATATGCATCAGCTACGTAACCTGTTAAATCTGCGTAAGAGACTTCAATATCAAGGCGGACGCGAGTTGGGGAAAGTGTTTCGACCGTGCTCTTCACAAAGTGCTCCTTGATTAGAAAGTAAATTGAAGTGGAATAAACATTTCATTGAACTTCTGGTCGGGGCGGGGAGATTCGAACTCCCGGTCTCCTGCTCCCAAAGCAGGCGCGCTAGCCACTACGCTACGCCCCGTGGCGCAAGACGTGAGTCTAGAGTAATTTTTTACTCTCGGTTACCGAGGCAGTACTCTTTCCCGTATCGCGAAGCCAATTCTCTGGCTAAAACCACTCGCGGGTGTAGCTCAATGGTAGAGCCCCAGCCTTCCAAGCTGGCCATGCCGGTTCGATCCCGGTCACCCGCTCCATAGTTTTACAGAGCGCCAACTGAGCCAACCAGGGTTGAAAACGCAACACCACTAAATGTCATCACATTTAATGACCCCGTTACTCCCTGATCATCAATCACTCGAATTGCAACTCCCACGTCCCTACCAACTGGCGAAATTGCTCCAGTAATTGTGAATGTGTAACGAATCGACTTTGATTCCCAACTAAAATTATTTTTTTCAACAACAGAATATCCAAATTTTGCCGTAGACCCATCCGCGTGAATGATTTCAATCGCAAAAACTCCACCAGAGGCTTCTGATTGGCCAACTAGATTTATCGAATATAGATAATTTTTGCCTGCTTTGAAATTCAGGAAAAATGAAGAGGTAGCGTGTGTACCCGAACTCGAGGTCGATAAATTCCAAGATGGGATTGAATTTATATATAGGTTTGATGGGCCTATTGCGCCCGTCAGGCCATCTAAACCATTCACACCGTTACTTCCTGCAGTTCCAGTTTCTCCTTTTGCTCCTGCTAAACCGTTTGTGCCGTTAGTGCCGTTAGTGCCATTAGTTCCACTGCTTCCCGCCGTTCCAGTTTCACCTTTCGCACCAGTTAAGCCTGTTGCACCTGTTAAACCAATTGGGCCTTGCGCACCTGTTGCACCAGTTGCACCCGCAGTTCCACCGCCACCGCCTGATGCGCCAGCTGCGCCGGTTTCACCTTTAGCGCCGGGTAAACCAGCTGCACCTGGTGCACCGGCTGGACCAGATTCACCCTTATCTCCCTTCTCACCTTTTTCACCTTGCGACCCTGTAGGACCTGCAACCGTTGACGCGTTAGAAATTGTTTTACCTTCGCTGCCATTCTTTCCATCCGCACCAGCAATACCTGCTGGTCCCTGCAAACTTTGTGGCAAAGGCCATTTATTACCGTTCTTTGGTCCGTAAATTAACAGGCTTCGAGTATCAATATAGAAGTCTCCATTAATACCTAGGGTGCTAAGCGGTGCACCCTTCCCATTTAAAATTGTGTTGGAGATTGCATTCGAAGTTCTACCGGCAGATTTAGGTTTCTTAGCTGCTTCTGAAATCGGTATCGCCGATATGCTAAAAAGAGTTGTAAGCAAGAGCGTTGCAATTACTTCTATATGTTTCCGGTTGCTGTTCATGGAACCTCCAGGGCCACTAGCTACAGGTGATTGGAGAAAATTGTGAGGTGGCTAACGGGCGTAGCGAAGGGGGCATTCCCTGAGATATTTCTTAGAGCCAGTAGGAATACCCCCTTTCGCACGCGGCGGTTTGGGATCAAAACTCGCAAGCGTCTCACAGGAAATAGGGGTAGTTTTTTGAGCATCAGGTAGTTATCTACGAGTAGTCGATAACGACGGTTTCGGCAAGTGCTCCACCGAATGAAAGGAAGGCATGCAAATGTCATCAAAGAAGAAAGTGATCGCAGTTGCGATTACAACAGTTGCTCTCACGGTAGGCAGTGTTGGAATCGGTCAAGCTGCATCAAAAGCAAAGGTTGTCTCAACAAAGATAACTCGCACTTCCTCTAATGGAATTGCAAATCCAATGGCGAATGTGAACGGTCCAGAAGAAGCAATTGCTTCTGTACTTTCAGCGCTCGTCGCTAAGGGAACAATTACACAAGCACAAGCAGATGCGATTAAGGCAGCTTTCGTTGCAGCCGCACCTGTTCGTGGCAATGGTGGACCTGGCAAGGGAATTGGTCCGATGGACGCAGATCGAGTTGCACTCGATGCATTGATTGCAAAGACAATTGGCGTTGACTCAGCAACTGTTCGAACACGTCTTGCAGCAGGTGAATCACTTGGTGCAATCGCAGGCGCAAAGAAAGCTGAACTCATCGCAGCACTTGTTGCTTACGAGACTAAGCGAATCGATGCAGCTGTAACTGCCGGAAAGTTGACTGCTGCACAAGCAACTACTCTTAAGGCTGGTCTTACTGCACACGTAACAGCAGAAGTTGATGCTGTCGGTGGTAAAGGCGGACCAAAAATGGACGGTGAAGGTAGAGATCAAAAAGGTGGTCGCGGTCACGGTGGTCCAGGAATGGGCGGCATGGGTCAGGCTCCAAAGATTCCTGCACCAGCAGGATCTGCTGCATAAGTTCTAGTGCTTAACAGCATGTAGTTCCTCCAAGGGTAGAAAAACCCGTCGCGAATTCTCCTTCGCGGCGGGTTTTTTGTTGTTGCGATCAAGGGCAGTTAAATCACAGCGTGAGAGACTTCCTACATGCGTTTACACATCGGAAGCGATCATGCAGGTCTAGAACTAAAAACTGAATTGATTGCTCATCTGGTAAATAACGGCCACGACGTTACTGATCACGGTCCTTACGAATATGACGCTTTAGACGACTACCCCGTCTTTTGTATTCCAGCCGCAGTCGCTGCTGCTAAAGATCCAACATCGCTTGGAATCGTTCTTGGCGGTTCTGGCAACGGAGAACAAATGGCGGCGAATAAAGTAAAAGGCGTACGCGCTGCACTCGCCTGGAGTATTGAAACGGCAAAGCTTGGCAAAGAACATAACAATGCAAATGTTGTATCAATTGGTGGGCGTATGCACTCCATCGAAGAATGCAAGGCGATTATCGATGCATTTATCGCAACGCCATTTAGCAATGATGAACGCCATATCCGGCGCATAAATTTAATCTCTAAATATGAAGAGACTGGAAATATCTAACTTAGGCTTTTAAGAATCTAAAGTCATTTACAGCGTGGTCTTTAGAAATTCCTTGCCCTTCAAATCTAGTAAGTGGACGCGAATCTGGGCGTGTAATGACTCCCCCAGTAAACAATTTACTTTGTGAAAAAACTTCGGTAATCCATTCGGCATACGGAACCCAGTCAGTTGCGATATGAAGATATCCATTTGGCTTTAACTTCGCCGCGACTTCACTTAAGAACCGCTCTTGAATAATCCGTCTTTTAAAGTGGCGCTTCTTCGGCCACGGATCAGGAAAGAATAAGTGGGCACCATCAAGGCTGGCATCTTTGACCATGTAATGAAAGACTTCAAAGACATCGCGTTCGATCAATCGCACATTTGTGACTTCGTGTTCGGCCAACTTCGCCATTAATTTGCCAGCACCTGGCATATGTACTTCCACACCTACGTAATTAATATCTGGATTCGCCTTGGCGATCTGCCAAGTGGCCTCGCCCATGCCGTATCCAATTTCCATAACAATCGGTTGCTTCTTTGTAAATAAGGAATCTAAATCAATTCGGGAATCTGTAGCGGCAACGCCGTACCTGGCCCATAAGTTATCGCGAGCGGCTTGTTGTGATGGGGTGATCCGAACCCCTCGCAAGCGATAACTTCGATTGGTCATTGGCTCCACAGCACAACTCTTTCACGATTAGACTACGAGAAGCAAAAAAAATCAGCCCTCAAAGGAGCCGTCGTGCCAGGTACAAATATCACTCAAATCGAAGCCGCCCAGCGTTCAACGATCATCAAGGTTGAAAGTTACAAAATAGATTTAGATGTAACCACTGGTGCCGAGACTTTCCTAGTTAAAACGACGATCAAATTTGCTGGGCTTAAGCCAGGTGCAACCACATTTATCGACTGCGTCGGCAAGCGCGTTATTTCTGCGAAGCTAAATGGCGCAGATTTTGATCCAAAATTTGATGGCGAAACAATCTTCTTGCCTGCAATTGCGGCAGATAACACCTTAGAGATCGAGCACGAAGGTATTTACTCAAACTCTGGCGAAGGCCTGCATCGCTTTGTCGATCCAGCCGATAACGAGGTTTATCTATACACCCAGTTTGAAACCGGTGATGCGCGTCGTATGTACGCATGCTTTGATCAGCCTGATCAAAAAGCGACCTTCACAATCAGCACGATCACTCCAAAGCATTGGGCGGTAATCTCGAATTACGGTATCGAATCAAGTAAAGATCTCGATGGCGATCGCAAGCACACCCAATTTGCAAGATCACAAGTTATCTCAACTTACGTGACCGCAATTGTCGCTGGCGCATACACATCAGTTCACGATGAATATAAGGGCGAGAAGACTATTCCCCTAGGAATCTATGCCCGAAAGTCATTTTTCCAATATGTCGATGCTGCAAACATCTTTGAAGTTACCAAGCAAGGCTTTGCATACTTTGAGAAGACTTTCGGTCTGGCTTATCCATTTGGTAAGTACGACCAGATCGCGGTTGCCGAATATAACTGGGGCGCGATGGAAAATGTCGGCTGCGTTACCTTCCACGAAGATGTTTTGATTTTCCGTAGCAAAGTGACTGAGCGCAGTTACATCAGCCGCGCCACAACAATTCACCACGAGATGGCCCATATGTGGTTCGGCGACTTGGTCACCATGAAGTGGTGGCAAGACCTCTGGCTTAACGAATCTTTCGCTGAATGGGCTTCTTATATGGCCGTTAGCGAATCAACAAAGTACAAGAACGCTTGGACTGAATTTAACTCGGTCCGCAAGAATTGGGCCTATCGCGCAGATCAACTCTCTTCTACGCATCCGATTGCAGTCGAGATGGAAGATCTTGACGCTGTTCGCACTAACTTCGATGGAATTTCATATGCTAAAGGAGCATCAGTGCTGCAGCAATTAGTTGCACACGTTGGCCGCGATAACTTCATCGCCGGATTGCGCAAGTACTTTGCGAAGCACGCATATGCCAATACCGAACTCAGCGATTTGATTACTGAGCTAGAAGCTACCAGCGGAAAGAATCTCACCGCTTGGGTTGCAACATGGCTACGTACTGCGGGAGTTAATACCTTGCGTCCAGTCATCACTTTAGATGGCGATAAATATGCTTCTGTTGCAGTTAAGCAAGAAGTGCCACCAATGCCTGTTGGGTCAAAAGAACTGCGTCCACACCGTTTATTCATTGGCCTCTTTGATATCGCGGGTGATGCGTTGGTGCGTCGTGAAAGTATTGAAGTAGATATCGCGGGTGAGTTGACTGAGATTAAGGAGTTAGCTGGCAAGAAGGCGGCTGATTTACTTTTAATTAACGATAACGACCAGACTTACGCCAAGTTGCGTTTCGATGATCGCTCTGTGGCGACAATGAAGAAGTACCTTGGAAAGTTAGATGATTCGCTGGCTCGTGGACTTATCTGGGCATCGCTCTGGGATTCAACTCGCGATGGCGAACTATCTGCAAGTGATTACATTGAAATCGCCCTGGGCGCGCTAAAGGGTGAAAAAGATATTTCAATGATTACCGCAACTTTCATGCAGATTGACACCGCAATTTGGGCATATCTAGCGCCGCAAAATCGCGATGCCGTCCGCTTATCTGTAGCAAATACTGCACAAGAGCTATTGGATGGCGCCAAGCCCGGAAGCGATTCGCAGTTGCAATATGCGCGCACATTTGCCAATAATGCTTTCACGCCAGCACAGTTTGAAACTTTGAAAGCGATGCTCAATGGTTCTGTAAGCGGGCTAGAAATGGATGCCGATCTTCGTTGGTACTTATTCTTGTGTGGCGTTAAGCGCGGAATCTTCGGCGTTGCCGATATTTCAGCAGAAGGCGATCGCGATAAGACTGCACACGGAAAGCAATATGTGGCTTATGCGCATGCTGCGCTTCCAAGCCACGAGGCAAAGGCTGCTGCATTTAAATCCATCACTACCGATGATTTAAGCAACACGATTCACTCTTACAAGTGCCGTGGCTTTAACGAAAATATCCATTGTGATCTGCTTGAAGCCTTCGTGGATGAATACTTTGATGCAATTCTAAAAGTCTGGGCTACTAAGGGATATGAGATCGCCGAGACAACCGCGACTTTAGCTTTCCCAACTTGGGCTATTAGCGATGAGACCGTTAAGAAAGCACAGCACTGGCTCGATGTAACTGGAAAAGATGCATCACATGCTCTTCGTCGTACAGTGGCTGAAGGCCGCGACGCGATGACTCGCGCGCTCAAAGCGCGCGCAGTTGATGCTCGCTAATTAATCGATCGAAGTTACGACTGAAGCGTTCTTCTCTTTCTTCTTGCGTTCTCCAGTAAGTGCAAATGTGATTACTGAGATCACTAAAAAGAGCGCAGCTGGGGCTACAAAGAAATAAGTAAAGGTTTCAATTGCGCTTAAGCCTTCACCGGCATTTGTGCCATCTTCTTGTGCGCCTTGTGAAAAGGCGTGGATAGCGGATGCAATATGAATCATCATGGGTGTAAGTGTAAATCAGTTATGCAGTAGCTGCTGCCACACCAAATGGCTCAAGGTATGGCAACCAACGATTGTCGGTGCGACCTGTGCCGAGAATTCGCCATGCTGCGCCAACTGGTTCGCGCGGAAGTGAGCGAAGTCTCCATCCCAAATCTTTTAGCGGCTTATCTGCCTTTAAGTGATTGCATTTATGGCAAGCAGAGACAACGTTCTCCCAATTATGTCCACCGCCACGAGATCGAGGAATGACGTGATCTATCGAAGTTGCAGGCGCTGCGCAGTAAACGCAACGACCACCATCGCGCGCAAAGATCGCACGTCGTGAAAGTGGAACTGCATGGCGATACGGAATCTTCACAAATTTATTTAATCTGATCACTGATGGGAGTTCGATCTGACCCTGTGCGAAATGCAGAACAGTTCCAGATGACTCGACCATGGTGGCGCGGGAGTTAAGTACAAGTAGCAGCGCACGGCGTTCAGTCACAACACCCAACGGTTCGTAGGTGGCGTTTAGAACTAACGAGCGCGACATGGATTCCCCGGTTTCGAAGCGCGTGGCTCGCGCCGATTGGTTTATCTTGCACTAAGAAAGTGGAAGATAGGGGTATTTGCGGGTCAATTTTTGGTAAAGAATTGGATTAGAGTTTGATCTATGAGCGAGCAGACCCGAAATATTCTGGAATGGCTAAGCGGATCCCCGCTTCGCATCTTCACCGTCCTGGTCGCCGCCTTGATCTCCCAAAGCATCGGGCGCCGCGCTATCACTCGCGCCATCAACAAACTCGCAACAACTGATTTAAAGCCCGGTCCAGGATTCGCTAAGCGACAGGCAGAACGCGCCCGCACCACTGGGTCGGTACTCACATCAATTCTTAAAGCTGTTATTTGGATCATTTCTCTGGGAATGATCTTGGGTGAATTCGGATTTAATCTGGGACCAGTAATCGCGTCTGCTGGCGTGATTGGTGTGGCTATTGGACTTGGCGCGCAAACTTTGGTTCGCGATATTTTATCTGGAATATTTATGTTGATTGAAGATCAATACGGTGTTGGTGATCAGATTACGGTTTTGGAGATCGAAGGCGTTGTCGAAAAAGTTGGCCTGCGCATCACGACAATTCGCGATAAGAACGATGTGCTTTGGTATATCCGAAACGGTGAGATATTAGTTATAGGGAACGGTTCTCAGAAGAGTTAACCATTCCGTTTGCTGCCATTTCTAGGTACTCACGCAATTGCACTCGATTGTTTTCAGCTATCTCCATTCCATCTAAAGCACCGAGTGCGCAAGCAAGCCAGGCATCACGCGCTGCGATATCGATATGAAAACCGGCATGGCGCATACGCAGGCGAGGATGGCCGCGTTCTTCTGAGTAAGTACCAGGTCCACCCCAATATTGTTCTAAGAACATCTTTAAGCGCAGTGCAGCGCCTTGCATATCCTTTTCTGGATACATCGGGCGCAAAATTGGATCTGTTGCAACACGTGCGTAGAACTGAGATACAAAATCGTTAAAGAAGGGTTCTCCCCCAACTTCTTCATAGAAAGTCATCAGTTCCTCAAAACTTTATCGTCTACGCCTTTGGCGATCTGCAAAACGAAGTAGGAAGTGACGATGCAAAGCGCTCCACTTATGTAAAAAGCAACTGCGTAATCACCAATTTGAACGCGCAAGATCGCTGCGCCAAAT
>Ga0214919_10002772_pt1 | contig 27133 bp, 25 predicted proteins | sample LL1503_MetaG_FD_177994 | JGI IMG/M metagenome (GOLD analysis project Ga0214919, IMG submission 177994) | Freshwater microbial communities from Lake Lanier, Atlanta, Georgia, United States - LL-1503 | ecosystem: Environmental > Aquatic > Freshwater > Lake | place: USA: Georgia | collected...
ATGCGGCATTGTGGGCCTGCCCAACGTTGGCAAGTCCACCCTTTTCAACGCCCTGACCAAAGCAGGCATTGCAGCCGAAAACTACCCTTTTTGCACCATTGAGCCCAACACGGGCGTGGTGGAAGTGCCCGATGCTCGCCTGCAAGAGCTGGCTGCCATCATCACCCCTGAGCGCATCGTGCCTGCCATTGTGGAGTTTGTCGACATTGCAGGTTTGGTCGCTGGCGCCAGTACTGGCGAGGGCTTGGGCAACAAATTCTTGGCGCACATTCGAGAAACCGATGCCACCATCAACGTGGTGCGTTGCTTTGAAGACGACAACGTGATTCACGTGGCTGGCCGTGTTGACCCCATCTCTGACATTGAAGTCATTCAAACTGAGTTGTGTCTGGCCGATTTGTCCGCTGTTGAAAAAGGCTTGCACCGCGTGCAAAAAACAGCTCGCTCTGGCGACAAGGAATCGATCAAGTTGGTGGCCATTTTGGAAAAATGCCAAGTCGCATTGAACCAAGGTCAACCTGTTCGCACCATCGACTTCAGCAAAGAAGAGCGGCCCCTGCTTCAACAGTTCTTTTTGATCACCGCCAAGCCTGCCATGTTTGTGGCCAATGTGGCTGAAGATGGTTTTGAGAACAACCCCTTGCTTGATCGTTTGAAGGCATACGCCGCAGCACAAAACGCGCCAGTGGTGGCGATCAGTGCCAAGTTAGAAGCGGAAATGTCTGAAATGTCTGACGAAGATCGTCAGATGTTCTTGGAAGAGTTGGGTCAAACCGAGCCGGGTTTGAACCGTTTGATTCGCTCTGCTTACTCACTCTTGGGCTTGCAAACTTACTTCACAGCAGGCGTCAAAGAAGTACGTGCATGGACCATCCATGTAGGCGATACAGGCCCCCAAGCTGCAGGCGTGATTCACACAGACTTTGAAAAAGGTTACATCCGTGCGCAAACCATTGCTTATGAAGACTTCATGACTTACAAGGGTGAGCAAGGTGCCAAAGACGCCGGCAAAATGCGCGCCGAGGGCAAGGAGTATGTGGTCAAAGATGGCGACGTGATGAACTTCTTGTTCAGCAGCTAAAGGCCAACAATTTCAGGTCTTAAACATGACCGTCTTGCACCTCCTCAAGCGCCAGGTTTTCAATGAGGGCAAGCAATACTCTGCGGGTGATCAGCAGATCAGCCGTGCTCACACCCTTGACGGCAACATGGTTTACATCAACCGCTAAGGGCACCAAGCGCTTTTTCAAAGCGCGGCCTTTGGCCGTAAGGTGCACATACATGTTTTTGCGGTTCTCTGGCTTTTGACGTCTCTCGACGTAGCCTATGTCTTCCATGGCTTTGATCGCGCTGAATGTGGTGGGCTCCATCACGCCGGCTAAGTCGCTGAGTTCTTTTTGGGTCAAGCCATCGGCCGTCCAAAGAATGCGCAAAAAAGTCCAGTGACCAAAAGACACTTGGTGTTGTTGGAGCCTCACTTGCAGACGTTTGTTGAAGGCTCTACCCGCATCGCGAACCAAGTGCGCCAGTCGATCATCGGGCACCGACTCGTGCCAATGGCGCAAGATACTTTGGGTGTCGCCCAGCTTAGAAGTGATTGGTTTTTTAAGCATGGTGCACGGCGACTTGATGTTTCAAGTCAATCGCCTGGCCCGTTTGTGCAGCTTCTAACAAACTCAAGCAGACCTCTGTGGTGGCGCGGGCCCAAGCGCCGCTGTGAAGCAGCGATTGGCCTTCTCGCAATGCGCCCCAAAGTTCATCGATCACTTCTTTTCGGGGGTAGGCTGGCATGGGTAAGGCCTCGAAGGTCTCTTGCTCGGGTCCGAACAGCCAAAGACCTTTGGGTGTCAGCCGCACATCAGCTTTTTCACAACTCACAACGACAGGGCCAAAGTGATGATAGGCCTCTTCATGTTGGGCGGTAGCTTTGTACAAGCTGCCCCCATAATTGCGCGCCGCTTTGAGTTGACGTTCTTGTTCTGAATTCGCTGTAGTGGCCAACCTGCTTCGGGCTGAGCCGTAACGTTCGGCGCTTTCAGATGCAGGCTTGGGATTGCCAATTTCACCCACATGGTCCATCCAGATGTCGCTGTCAAAACGGCCGTAGCCGTTGTAGGTGAGGTTGGCAAAGGCGCCGCTTTCAAACTTAAGAAGTGCGCTGTAAGCGCCTTCTGTGGGCCGCGTGGCATCCCATTGCCCTGTGCAAGCTTGCACCGTTGAAACTTGACCACCGCCTAGCAAGCGCACCACATCGACTTGGTGAGATGCTTGGCTGTGAATCACGCCACCACCGAGTGCAGTGTTCAGCTCTTCCGGCCTGCGAGGGCGGTACAAAAAATCAGTGTAGTTCAAAGCGGTGATCATCTTGACCAGACCCAGACGGCCAGACTGTATGAGTTCATGGGCGCGCAAAACGGGCGCATTGAAACTGTGGCTGTGTCCCACCATCAGTTGCACCCCAGCGCTATGACATGTTTGGATCATGTTGTGGCATTCACTCAAGTCAATGGCCATGGGTTTTTCGACCCAAACATGCTTGCCATGTTTGGCAGCCATGGCGGTGTGCTCGGCATGCAGGCCATGCGGAGACGCAATGTAAATCAGATCTAGGTCAGGCAAAGCACACAGTGTTTCTGCGTTGGAGGTAACTTGACCCTGAAAGTCTTTTTCAAATTGAGCGCAGGCTTGGGGCAGGGGGTCGGTTGCAGCGACCAATTGCACACGAGGGTCTTGCTGAAAAGTAGGCAGCATGAGGGTGAAGGCTCTGCCTAAACCAATGACGCCAATGCGAAGGGGCGTGTTCATGGCATTAAAGACCTATTTCGATGACGCCAGAAGATGCGCGTGAAACACAGACCATGATGTGATGGCGCTTTTCTTCGTCGTTTAAAACAAAATCGCGGTGCTCAACATCACCCGAAATTAAATTCAATTTGCAACTGCCGCACGTACCGCTTTCACACGAGCTGGGGACCGCGTGGCCATTTTTCCTGAGCGCTTCCAGAATACTCTCATGGGCTGCAACCTGAATGGTGTTTTGCGTGCTGTGCAGTTTCACTTCAAAAGCTTCAGAAGGTCCAAATTGTTGGGTTGCTGAAGCACCAAAGCTTTCAAAATGCACGCGTCCCTGTGGCCAATGGCCAGACATGTCGCGCACCGCGTCCATGAGTCCTTGAGGGCCGCAACAGTAAATATGGGCTGCAGTGGGCTTTTCTAAAACGGGCCACAGGTCCAGCCCCTGGTCTGGATTGCCGCCATCAAAATGAAAACTGACTTCGCCCATTTGGCTGGCGCTGTTGAGTTCTTGGAGCGTGTCCACAAACGCAGCACCTTCTGGGTTTCTGGCGCAGTAATAAAAGCGAAAACGCGCATTGGCATGCATCGATCTAGCGTCGTGCATTTGCCTGACCATGGACAGCAAAGGTGTCACGCCAATGCCGCCCGCAATGAAGATGACGTCTTTGATCTGATCGCTTAAGCCAAAGTCGTTTTGCGGCATGCTGACCTGCAACAAATCGCCTTCTTGGACTTGCTCAACCATGCTCTGTGAACCACCACGCCCTTGCCGCTCGTGTTTGACGGCCAGTTCGCAATAGGCGGTTTCGAAAGGGTTGTTGCAAAGTGAGTAATTGCGTTTTTGACCACCAGGGGTTTTAACGGTCAAATGCGCGCCTGCCGTGAAGGTGGGCAAGGCGAGGCCTTTAGGATGAATCAACCTAAAGCGCCAAATGTCATTGGCAATAAGACGCTTTTGTTGCACCTTCAAAGGAAAAAGATCGGGCTCAAGGGTCATGAAATTGCTCTGAATGAATGAGTGAAATTTGTCAATGCCAATTCAAAGAGAATTTGCTTAAAACTTGACAAGCACCATGCTTTCCCATTATCTTAGAGCCCTAAGAATAATTGCGCAAGTTTTTTAAAAATATGATCACACCTGAAGACAATGAATTGTTGTGCCGCGTAGAGGGCGACGCACCGATGGGGCAACTCATGCGCCGCCAGTGGTTGGCCATTTGCTTGGTTGAGCAGGTTTCTCAGCCCGATGGCACGCCCATCAAGGCCAGAATTTTGGGCGAAGATTTGGTGGTGTTCAGAGACACCTTAGGCCGTGTGGGTGTGATGGACGAGTATTGCCCGCACCGCAAAGCTTCCTTGGTTTATGGCCGCAATGAAGACTGTGGTTTGCGCTGCCTCTACCATGGCTGGAAAATGGATGTGGTCGGCAATGTGGTCGACATGGCCTCAGAGCCTCAAGGCAGTGGCCTGGTTCAAAAGGTCAAACACAAAGCCTATCCTGTGAAAGAGTGGGCGGGTTTTGTGTGGGCCTACATGGGACCGCCCGAGCACCAGCCTGAATTTGTGCCGCCACCTTGGGCGCCTCATGAGCATACCCGTTTGGCTGTCGCCAGAATCATCATTCCCTGCAACTGGGCGCAAATTCTGGAGGGCCAAATTGATTCTGCACACAGCTCCAGTTTGCACTCCTCCGACATGGTGCCTGCGCGAGTCGATGGCGCTAAGGCAACTGACACGCAGTGGCTAAGGCCCTCCACCGACAAGTCGCCCCGCATGCAAGTGGAGCGCACACCTTATGGCTTTCGCTATGCAGCCATTCGCCGTCCCATCAAGGATGCCCAAACCCACGACTACATTCGCAGTACCGTGTTTGTGGCACCTTCATCTGCTCTGATTCCACCCAACGATCAGTACAACGTGGCCAACATGAATGTGCCGGTCGACGATCACCATACGGCATTTCACTTTATGGCTTGGGGCGCATCCGAAACCACGCCCGACAGTGCTTCATGGCGCGCGTTTCTGCATGCCGAAGTAGGTCCCGACCTTGACGACCAGTTCCATCCCAAACGCACCCATTCCAACTTCTTTGGTCAAGACCGCGCTGCCATGAAAGCCGGAAACTTCACGGGCATCCAAGGCATTCCCAATCAGGACATGGCCATGTGGGTTTCAATGGGCCCCATCGTCGACCGCACCAACGACCGCTTAGGCGCCAGTGACATGGCCATCGTCGAGTTCAGACAATGCATGCTGAAGGCCTTGCGAGACTTCATGGCGGGTGCCTTGCCTATCGGCAGTGGTACAAACACAATGCCGCGTGAAGTTTGCTCATACCAAGCGATCGTTCCCAAGACCACTGACTGGCGCAGCTTCCCTGCACAACCGGTATAAACACACATCAGAAAAGGAAACCTTTCCATGAAACGTCGTGATCTATTGGCTGCTTCGGTGTCACCTGTATTGGCAAGCTTCCTGGGCACCTCCAGTGCGCAGACTGCCTTCAATTTCACCAAGCCTGTGAAGTTCATCGTGCCCTATGCCCCAGGCGGTTTGCCCGACACTGTGGCGCGCGTGTTTGCGCTTCGCATGGGTGAGCGTATTGGCCAAGGCGTTGTCATTGAAAACAAACCTGGCGGCAATGGCGTGGTGTCAGCGCAAGCTTTGGCCAGCAGCCCCAATGATGGCCATACATTTTTGGTCACCGATGGTTCTATGTTTTCCATCAATCCGCTCATCTACAAAAGCTTGGCTTATGACTTGAAGCGCGACTTTGCCCCGGTTTCTTTGTTGGCCAGATCGCCTTTGTATTTGGCGGTGCATCCCAAAGTGCCGGTGAACACACTCCAAGAATTTGTACAGTATGTGAAAGCCAGACCCGATCAGTTGAACTATGGCTCGTCTGGCATTGGCAGCAGTCACCATCTCACCATGGAAGCCATTAAGGCCGCATTGAATTTGGACATTCGCCATGTGCCATTCCGTGGCTCAGGCCAGTCTGTGCCGGCACTCATTGGGGGGCAAGTGGAGTGCCTGTTTTCTGCGCTGCCATCTTTGGCTGGCTTTGCCAAAACCAATCAGGTCAAAATTTTAGGCAGCAATGCTGGGCAACGTTCTAGCTTGATGCCACAAGTGCCTAGTATTTCAGAAATCATTCCTGGCTTTGACTTTGCGGTGGTCATTGGTGTTTTGGCGTCTGCCAATGCACCGGCTGGCGCCATTGCACGCTTAAGCACAGAGGCTGCTGCCGTGAACAAACATCCGGAATTGTTGACCACCTTGGGCACGGCTGGCATTGACGCTGTGGGCAGTTCGCCTGCCGACTATGCCAAGGCCATTCATTCTGAAAACGAGCGATTGGCCAAAGCGGTGGCTTTGGCTGGCTTGAAACCAGAATAAATTTTTTAATCACTTTCAAAGACAAACAACATGGCCAAACTGCCCCTTAGCTTCGCTTGCTGGAATTACGATCGCACCCGCGCCCTGATGGACGGCAGCGTTCAAGTGGATGGCATCGATCTGAACTATTTGAATTTACCGGTTGAAGAAACCTTCTTTCGCATGGCACGGTTTCGTGAGTTTGATGTCTGCGAAATGTCGCTTTCGTCTTATTGCGTATCTCTGCACAAACCCGATCGCCCCTTCATTGCCATTCCTGTATTTCCCTCTAGGTTCTTTCGTCACTCTTGCATTTATGTGAACGCCAATTCAGGTATCAAGGAGCCCAAAGATTTGATTGGCAAACGCATTGCCAGCCCTGAATACCAAATGACGGCACCGGTTTGGATTCGCGGCATTTTGCAAGACCACTATGGTGTGCCTGTGGACGCACAGCCGTATTTGTTTGGTGGCGAAGAGGAAACAGGTCGGATTGAAAAACAAAAGCTCAATTTGCCGCCCAACATTCAAGTGCATCCCATTGAGCCCCATCAAACCTTGTCGCAAATGTTGCACGACGGCGAGCTAGATGCCCTGTACACAGCACGCATGCCATCTTCTTTCTTAAAAGGTGACGGCAAAGTGAAGCGCCTGTTTGAAAACTATGTGGACATTGAGCGTGCTTACTATCGTCAAACCAAAATTTTCCCCATCATGCACACCGTTGTGATCAGGCGCGAGGTTTATGAGGCCAACCGCTGGATTGCCCAGTCGCTGACCAAGGCCTTCATTGAAGCACAGCGCAAAACCTATGAAGACCTCTACGAAACGGCTGCCTTGAAAGCCATGTTGCCTTGGCTGACGGCGCATGTGGAAGATGCGCGCAAAGAGTTTGGCAATGACTGGTGGTCTTATGGCCTCGAGAAAAACGTGGACGTTCTTGAAACATTCACGCGCTATCACCAAGAGCAGGGCTTGTCGCCACGCAAACTAAACCCTCAAGAGTTGTTTGCCCCTGAATCGCTAGAAGCTTTCAAAATTTAAAGCTCACATTCAAAGCTAGCATTCAACGCCAGTATTCAAAGCCTTTAACGAAACGAGCTTTTCATGGAACTTTCACTCAGCACCGATGAGTTGCTGATCATTGCCGCTTGCGCAGCTTCCATCCTTTTTGGCGGTATTGTGAAGGGTACATTGGGCGTGGGCCTGCCCTTGTTTGCAGTGCCCATCATGTCGCTCATGATTGGCAGCACCCAGGCCATCGCTTTGGTCGCTGTGCCTGTGGTGGTGTCCAACATTTGGCAAGCTTGGCAAGAGGCGAGTTGGAAGGCCAGCTTTCAAAGATTCTGGCCTCTTATGCTCTCGCAAGCCATCATGACGGTGATTGCCGTGCACTGGACGCTGTCGTTCAGCGTCAAGCAACTCAATATGATGGTGGCTTTTGCGGTGATCTTGGCTGTGGTGTCGATGTTGTTCAAACCCAGTTTCACCATCTCTGTTGACAAGGAAAGATGGACGGGTGCCTTGGTGGGCACGCTGTCAGGCATGTTGGGCGGCGTGTCGTCTTTGATGGGGCCCATCATGATCAGTTACATGCTGGCTTTGAAAATGCGTAGAGATGAGTTTGTAGGCGCTGTCAGTGTGATTTATTTGAATGCGGCCTGGCCTTTGTATTTGGCCATGTACAGCTTTGGTCGTATGGAGGTGATGGACCTGGGCTATTCGGTGTTGGCACTGGTGCCCATGGCCATAGGCTTAACAACCGGGCAAAAACTTCGGCATCGCCTGAGTGAAGACGCATTTAGAAAAATACTGCTTGGGTTTTTAACTTTCATTGCAGTCTTGTTGGTCGTTCGGTAGGCCTAAAAAACCCAGAGCAGCAACGAAGTCATGACCACGTAGCGCAAAAACTTACCGATGGCCATGTAAATCGCGCATGGCCCGAATGGCATCTTGAGCCAACCTGCAACGGCGCAAAGAGGGTCTCCAACCCCGGGCAGCCAAGAAAGAAGACAGGCTTTGGGGCCAAGCTTTTCCAGCCATTCAAGCGCACGCTTGTGCATTTTTTCGTTCATGTTGGTGTTGGGCGCTTGAACTTCACCTTCGATGTCAGCTTTGCGCTTTCGAACGATGTCTACAGCATGGTGCGTGCCATAACCCATCCACCAACTCAGCATGCCGCCCAATGTGTTGCCAGCCGTGGCGACAAAAATAGCCGGCCAAAATAAATCGGGATTGAGTTTGATTAAACCAAAAACGGCAGGCTCAGAGCCTAATGGCAAGAGGGTGGCTGAGATGAAAGAAATGAGAAAGACGGTTGACAAACCGTGCTGGGGAAATGCCAGCCAAGCCAGGAGCTGCGTGATGTAGGGTGTGAACCATTCTTCCATATGAATCAGAGTGTAGCCAAAGGTTTCTATTTTTGATTTTTTGCTTAAAATAATTTCCCTGCTCAAAAATTAAGCAATTACAATCGTGCCTCCTTTTTAAGCAGACAGCGTTTCATTTCCGTCCTCTTCAATCCCCAGTTCTCACAGTTCTCGCTCATGCAAATCGGACCCTACGTCCTTCCTAACTCAGTCTTTGTCGCCCCCATGGCGGGTGTCACAGATCGACCCTTTCGCCAACTGTGCAGACAGTTCGGTGCGGGCTATGCCGTGAGTGAGATGGTGACGTCGCGCAAGGACTTGTGGAAAAGCTTGAAAACATCGCGGCGCGCCAATCACGACGGTGAGCCTGGCCCCATCGCTGTGCAAATTGCTGGCACCGATGCGCCCATGATGGCCGAAGCAGCGGCCTACAACATCGACCATGGTGCGCAGATCATTGACATCAACATGGGCTGCCCTGCTAAAAAAGTGTGTAACAAGTGGGCGGGTTCTGCGCTCATGCAAAACGAGGGCTTGGCCATTGAAATTGCACAAGCTGTTGTGGCTGCTTGTGCACCGCGCGGCGTGCCTGTGACTTTGAAGATGCGCACCGGTTGGTGCGCCACAGAAAAAAATGCACTGACTTTGGCCAAAGCTTTTGAAAGTGTCGGTATTCAAATGGTCACGGTACATGGCCGCACGCGGGAACAAGGCTACAAGGGTTTTGCCGAGTACGACACGGTGGCTGCTGTGAAAGCCGCTTTAAATATTCCGGTGGTGGCCAATGGCGATATTGACTCTCCCGAAAAAGCTTTGCAGGTGCTCAAGTACACCGGTGCCGATGCCCTGATGGTGGGGCGTGCTGCCCAAGGCCGCCCATGGATCTTCCGTGAAATTGTTCATTTTTTGGCCACTGGCGAGCATTTGGCACCGCCCTTGGTGGCCGAAGTGAAGCGCGCCTTGCTGGCGCATTTGCAAGATCACTATGGCCTGTATGGTGAACTCACAGGTGTGCGATCTGCGCGCAAACACATTGCTTGGTATGTGCATGATTTGCCAGGCGGTGATGTGTTCAGAGATCACATGAACACTTTGGAAACAGCCGAGTTGCAATCTTTGGCTGTGGCAGATTTTTTTGAAGAAATAGCATCGCGTTTAGAGCGCATGCCGCAGGCTTTTTCAGGCATGCGCCCAGAAATGGCCTTGGAGAATATGGAATGACCAAGAAAAAAATTGACGAATGCATCCGCGAAAGCTTGAACGCTTACTTCCACGATATGGAGGGTGAGGAACCCACTGGCATTTACGACATGCTGTTGAGTACGGTTGAAAAACCTTTGCTTGAAGTGGTCATGCAACGTGCTGAGCAAAATCAATCACGCGCTGCAGAATGGTTGGGCCTTAACCGCAATACGCTGCGCAAGAAACTTTTAGAACACAAACTTTTGAAATAAAAATAATGAAAGCACTGATTTCTGTCTCTGATAAAACGGGCATCGTTGATCTCGCCAAGGCGCTTCACAAGCTGAAAGTAGAGCTGGTTTCTACCGGCGGAACCGCCAAGCTGCTGGCCGAACAAGGCTTGCCAGTGACCGAAGTGGCGCAACTCACAGAGTTTCCGGAAATGCTGGACGGCCGTGTCAAAACATTGCATCCCAAAGTTCACGGCGGTTTGTTGGCGCGCCGCGATGTGCCCGAGCACATGGCCGCTTTGAAAGAGCATGGCATTCAAACCATCGATTTGCTCATCGTCAATTTGTACCCCTTTGAAGCCACTGTGGCAAAGCCTGGCTGTACTTTGGAAGATGCCATTGAGAACATCGACATTGGTGGCCCTGCCATGGTTCGCAGTGCAGCCAAGAACTGGAAAGACGTGGCAGTGCTTACAGATGCATCCCAGTACGCCGCCGTCATTGAAGAGCTCACAGCCGACGGCCAAGTGTCTGAGAAAACACGCTTTGCATTGTCTGTGGCGGCCTTCAATCGCATCAGCAATTACGACGCGGCCATCAGCGATTATTTGTCCTCCTACAACTTAGAAGATGGCAGCCGCACGCAATACCCCGCCCAATCCAACGGCCGCTTTGTGAAATTGCAAGACCTGCGTTACGGCGAGAATCCGCACCAAACTGCTGCTTTCTACCGCGACCTGCATCCTGCGCCGGGCTCTTTGGTCACTGCGGTGCAGTTGCAAGGCAAAGAGCTGTCCTACAACAACATTGCCGACGCCGATGCCGCTTGGGAATGCGTCAAGAGCTTTACTGAATCTGCCTGCGTGATCGTGAAGCACGCCAATCCTTGCGGCGTAGCCGTGGGTGCCAACGCGCTGGAGTGCTACAACAAGGCTTTCCAAACTGACCCCACTTCTGCCTTTGGTGGCATCATTGCCCTGAACCGCACCGTGGACGCTGCCGCAGCACAGCAAATTAGCAAACAGTTTGTAGAAGTTTTGATGGCGCCCTCTTACTCGCCTGAAGCTCTGGACATTTTCAAAGCCAAAGCCAATGTGCGCGTGCTGCAAATTGCCTTGCCCGAATTCAAAGCAGGCGCTAGCGCTTTTGAGCAAGGCCGCAATGCCCAAGACATCAAACGCGTAGGTTCGGGTTTGCTGATTCAAACTGCTGACAACCACGAACTCCAGTTGGCCGACCTCAAAATGGTCACCAAATTACAACCCACGCCAACACAACTGCAAGATTTGTTGTTTGCTTGGAAAGTAGCCAAGTACGTTAAAAGCAATGCCATTGTGTTTTGTGCCAACGGCATGACCATGGGCGTCGGCGCAGGCCAAATGAGCCGCTTAGATTCTGCGCGTATTGCCAGCATCAAAGCCGGGCATGCCGGTTTGAGTTTGCAAAATACCGTGGTTGCCAGCGATGCCTTCTTTCCTTTCCGTGATGGCCTCGATGTGGTGGTAGACGCTGGCGCCAATTGCGTTATTCAGCCTGGCGGTTCTGTGCGCGACCCCGAGGTGATTGCCGCCGCCGATGAGCGCGGTGTGGCCATGGTGTTTTCGGGTGTGCGCCATTTCCGTCACTGAGCTGTGAAATTTTGTAGAAGTCTTCAATGGTATTTGAAGGCATGATATGAGCCTGTAATCACTCTTTGCGAGACCTCGCAACTTAGGCACCATGACTGCATCTGCGACTACAAATTTACCTGCCATTTCTTTGGGCGTGCCCGTGGTGGACTCCCATAGCCACGTGATTGCTGACGATCCTGCTCGCTACCCTCTGGCGCCAATGGGCGGCAAGCAATCTGACTGGTCCAAAGAACGCCCTGTGAATGGCTTTGGCATGGCGCAAGCCATGAAAGAAGCGGGCGTGGCCAAATCTGTTTTGGTTCAAGCCTCTACCTGCTATGGTCATGACAACAGTTACACCTTGGATTGCGTGAAAGCCAACACCTCGCAATTTATGGGTGTGTATTCTGTCGATACGTTGCAGCCCGATTCTGTGGCCCAAGTCAAGCACTGGAAAGATGCTGGCCTGAGTGGTATGCGTGTGTTCATTGCAGGCCATACCGCAGCTGCAGACCACAGTGTGCGTTTGGACGACCCTCGCAGCTTCCCCGTTTGGGAATACATCTCTGAACACCAAATTCCGATGTGCGTGCAATTGCGCGCCGATGGCTTGCCTCAACTCGAGACTTTGCTGAAGCAATTTCCTAAAGCCACAGTTCTTTTAGACCATTTTGCGCGTCCTGTTTTGGAAGAAGGCGCCCCTTACGCGCAAGCGGCCAGTTTGTTTGCTTTGGCCAAGTACCCTAATTTGAATTTCAAGTTCACCACCCACAATGTGCGTGAATCCAAAGAAGGCAAGTCCACTCAAGCGGCCTTTAGCAAAGCGGTGGTCAGTGCCTTTGGCGCGAATCGCATTGCATGGGGCTCCAATTTTCCTGCCTCTGCCGGTGGCCTTACCAAACACTTGCAAGAAGCACTTGAAGCCACTGCCTCATTGACCTTGGAAGAGCAGCGTTGGATTTATTCAGGCACTGCCCATGCTTTGTACCCCGATCTGAACAAGTCTTAAGCCAAATAGCCTGCACCATGAAGCCAGAAAAACTCAAACTCAAAACCCTGTTGGGCGATTACCCCAACACCCTGGCCTTGAAAAATGGCGTACTACGTCCCAAGCTGTTTGACTTTGAATTTGATCCAGTCAAAACGCCCAACCGGGCGTTCAAACGTGTCGTGCGTGAATTGGAGTTTGATGTGGCCGAATTGGCGCTGGTCACTTACTTGCAAGCCAAGGCTTATGGCAAACCATTGGCGCTTCTGCCGGCTGTGGTGGGTGAAGGCAGGTTCCAGCACCACTGTTTGGTTTACAACGCTGAACGCGGCAAAGTGACTGTTGCACAACTCAACGGCAAACGCGTGGGTATTCGTGCGCATGCGCAAACCACAGTTACATGGGTACGCGGTGTGTTGGCCAACGACTACGGCGTGCAACTGCCCAAGGTGCAATGGGTCACGTTTGAGCACGGCCATTTAGCCGAGTTTCCAGATCCCAAAGGTTTTGTGCGCGCACCAGAAGGCAGCAAGATGGTCGACATGTTGTTGTCTGGAGAATTAGACGCCGCCATTATCGGCAGCGACTTGCCGGATGACCCACGTTTGCAACCCGTCTTGCCCGACCCGCATACAGCAGCGCAGGCTTGGAGCCAGCGTTTGCAAATGCTGCCCATCAATCACATGATGGCCATCGACACGGACCTGTGCAAAGACCGCCCCGATGTGATCAAAGAGCTGTACCAAGTGCTGGCCAAAAGCAAAGCCATGGCCAAGCATGAAAAACCCCGCCGCAATGTGCATGCCGTCAAAGGTGAGTTGGACCTTACGCCCTTCGGTATTGAGCCCAATCGCAAAGCATTGGATGTGTTGATTCTTTACACCTATCAACAAGGCCTGATTCCTAGACCTTATTCGGTGGACGAGTTGTTTGATGAAACCCGTGATCTGTTGGGAAAATGATGAGCGAAATAGAAAATATCTTAAGTCGACGCCAACTCATGGTGGCCGCGTTGTTGTCTGCTGGTTTGGACAGGGCCTTTGCTCAGTCGAGTGGCAATGTGTCGCGCATCATTGTGCCGTTTGCTGCAGGCGGTGCACGTGAAATGCCTGCTCGTGCCATTCAGCAAGAACTGTCACAAGAGACGGGGCAAAACTGGATCATTGAAAGCAAGCCAGGCGCGGGGGGCGCCATTGGCACGTCATTCGTTTCTAAAGCGGCGCCTGATGGCAAAACATTGTTGATGGCCGCTTCTAGTCATTTTGTGACCTCGGCCATGGGCGCACGCCCGTTTTACGAGCCTGTGAAAGAGTTTGCGCCGGTGGCCAACATTGGCAATCAAAGCTATGTGCTCATGGTGAATGCTGGTGTACCTGCCAAAACAGCTGCTGAGTTCATCCAGTATGCGAAGAGCAAGCCCGGCGTTTTGAATTACAACTCGGCAGGTGTGGGCAGTTCAACTCATTTGGCCATGGCGTATTTCGCTAAAACTGCCGACCTCGACATGGTGCATGTGCCCTACAAAGGCACAGCCGAAGCTGTGACCGATGTGTCTGGCGGTCGGGGTAACGCAGTCATTGTGCCCACAGCAGGGGTCGGTGTTTATTTACAAGACACCCGACTGCGCATCATCGGCATCACGTCTAAAAAACGTTCGACTTTGTTGCTCAACGTTCCAACCCTGGCAGAGTCAGGCTTATCCGGTTTCCAGTTTGAGTCTTGGTTTGGTTTGCTGGCGCCTGCTGCAACGCCCCTTGCTATTCAAGAAAAAATCAATGCAGCCGTCAATAAAATCATTGTGAACAAAGACGTCAAAGAACGGTTATTGACATTGGGCTTGGATTCGCCTCAATTGAATTTAGAGGCCTTCAACAAAGTGTTCCTTGCCGACCGTGATCTGATGACCAAGATCGTCAAGGAAACGGGCATTACCCGAGACTCTTAAGCCAGTGTTTTGAAAATCTCGCGCGCAGCACTCACTGTGTCGGCAATGTCTTGTGCGGTGTGCGCGCCACTCACAAAGCCTGCTTCGTAAAGTGCGGGCGCAATGTACACGCCGCGATCTAGTAAACCGTGGAACAAGGTGTTGAACTTGGTGCCATCGGTTTTCATGACTTGGGGGTAGTTGCTGGGCAAGGTGGGCAACAAGAAGAAGCCAAACATACCGCCTTCGCAGTCGCCAGCAAAAGGCACCCCTTCGGCTTGGGCGGCTGCCGTGAGGCCATCGACCAGCGACCGTGTGGTGGCGCTGAGCGCATCAAAAAATCCGGGCTTGCTGATTTCTGCCAAAGTGGCCAAGCCGCATGCAGTGGCCACCGGGTTGCCGCTCAAAGTACCCGCTTGATACACAGGGCCCAAAGGTGCGAGCTGTTCCATGACGGCGCGCTTGCCGCCAAAGGCTGCCAAGGGCATGCCGCCGCCAATTACTTTGCCCATGACGGTCATGTCGGGCTCGAAGCCTGGAATGCTTTTGGCGTAAACGCTTTGTGCGCTGCCCAAGGCGACGCGACAACCGGTCATGACTTCGTCAAACACCAACAGCGCGCCATATTGGGTGCACAGTTCGCGGCAGCGTTTCATGAAGGGCACGCTGGCGCGCACAAAGTTCATGTTGCCTGCAATGGGCTCGATCATGAGGCAAGCCAACTCAGGGCCATGAATTTTGAAAGCTTCTTCCAATTGCTCGATGTTGTTGTACTCGAGCACCAAGGTGTGTTGCACCACTTCGGGAGGCACGCCTGCACTGGTGGGGTTGCCAAAGGTGGCCAAGCCTGAACCGGCTTTGACCAGCAGAGCATCGGCATGGCCGTGGTAGCAGCCTTCAAACTTGATGAACTTGCTGCGGCCTGTGGCGCCGCGTGCCAAGCGCACTGCGCTCATGCCGGCTTCGGTGCCTGAGCTGACCAAGCGCACCATTTCCATAGAGGGCACCAACTTGAGCAAAGCTTCGACCAATTCAACTTCGCGCTCGGTGGGTGCGCCAAAAGAAAAACCATCGAGCGCGGCTTTTTGTACGGCTTCTAAAACGGCAGGGTGGCCATGGCCCAAAATCATGGGACCCCAAGAACCGATGTAGTCAATGTGTTTTTTGCCATTGGCATCCCAGAAGTAAGCGCCTTCTGCGCGTTTCACAAAGCGGGGTGTGCCGCCCACTGCGCGAAAAGCGCGCACGGGTGAGTTGACGCCGCCAGGAATCACTTTTCTAGCGCGTTCGAACAGGGTTTCGTTGAGGTCAGTGTTTAGTTTCATTGATGGACATTTCAAAAAAATCAGCGTTCATATCGGGGCCTTCCACTTCGGACTCATCGTCCTCGGCATCGGGCAGCGCCCAAAATAGGCGATCGGGGATGACCTTGCCCATGCCGGGGCGAAAGCCCTCGTCTAAGCAACGGTCTAAATAATGCAAAGCTTCGCTGGCGGCTGCCGATAAATCGAGCCCGGTTGCAATGAGCGCGGCCAGGGCTGCCGAAAGTGTTTCGCCAGCGCCACTGAAAACAGCTTCAATGCGCTCGAACTTTTCATGGCCCACCACGGTTTCGGGGGTGGCCAAAACATTGTCGATGTGCTGGTCGTTGGCGGTGATGCCTGTGACCAGGGTGTAGGGCACGCCTAACTCAGCGGCTGCTTTGGCAATGTCGCGCGGGCCTGGATTTTTTTCGCTGGACCAATCGGGCAAAAGCCAACGGCGCAAAGTGCTGTGGTGGCCCACCAGAATGCTGGTTTGCGGCAGCAGCAATTCGCGAAAGGCATCGAGGTATTGATCTATTTTGTCGTCTTCCCACCAAGACAAATTGGGCATGTAGGCCACTACCGGCACACCGTCATAGTCGGCGGTGAGTTCTGCAATGATGCTGATATTTTCAGCACTGCCGGCAAAACCAATTTTGATGACCTGGGGTGGAATGTCTTCTAAAACAGCCCTGGCTTGATCGCCCACAGCTTCTTCATCTAAGGGGAAAAAGTCAAAAATTTGGGCCGAGTCGCGGGCATAGGCGCCCGTGAGGACAGGCAGTGCATGGGCGCCCACAGAAGCAATGGCCAAAACATCGGCGCTGATGCCGCTGGCGCCGCTCGGGTCGCTGGCATTGAACACCAAAACGCATGCAATGACGGCTTCTTCCTCGTTTTCGAGGTCGTCCTCAGGCGGATCTGACGGCGGTAATGTAGTGGTCATGAGTTGCAGTGAAGCCCGATACAATCGCTTCATTCTATTCGACACCGGTGACCTACTGTGACTGATACTAAAACTTGGATGTGCTTAATTTGCGGCTGGATTTACGACGAGGCGGCCGGTTGCCCAGAAGATGGCATTGCCCCTGGCACCGCATGGGCCGACGTGCCCATGAACTGGACTTGTCCTGAGTGCGGTGCCCGCAAAGAAGACTTTGAAATGGTGGCCATTTAAGCTGCTCAAATTTGGCCACATTAGGCCGAATTCAGCTTGATTTTTTCACCACGGCATAGCGTGCCAAGGTTTTTTCTCTGGCCTCTGAGTGATTCACAACGGGCAGGGGATAGTCTTTTCCTAGTGTAATGCCTGCCGCTTGAAGTGCCAGCGGTTTGGCTTCCCATGGGGCGTGAATGTCGGCGCCATCAAGCGCCGCCAACTGCGGCAAATAACGCTTGATGAATTGACCCTTTGGATCGAACTTTTCGCTCTGCGTCACAGGGTTGAAAATTCGGAAATAGGGCTGTGCATCGCAACCGCTCGAACTGGCCCACTGCCAGCCGCCGTTGTTGGCCGACAAGTCAAAGTCAATGAGCTGCTGGGCAAAGTATTTTTCGCCCCAGCGCCAATCGACGCCTAAATCTTTGGTTAAAAAAGACGCCACCACCATGCGCAGCCGGTTGTGCATGTAGCCCGTTTGATTGATTTGCGCCATGGCCGCGTCCACCAAGGGGTAGCCCGTTCGGCCTTCACACCAAGCAGCGAACAAAGCCTTGCCGTGGGGGCCATGGTCCCAGTGAATGGCGTCGTAGTCGGGCTTGAAGCAGCGCTCGGTGACATGGGGAAAATTGGCCAGAATTTGAGCGTAAAAATCACGCCAAATAAGCTCTGACAACCAAACGCTGGCGCCTTCGCTGGTTTTGTACCGGCGCCAAGCCTCCAAGGCCAACTGCCGAATGGAAATGGTGCCAAATCGCAGGTGCACGCTTAAATAGCTGGGGCCCTTGATAGCGGGAAAATTGCGGGTTTCTTCATACCGGTCAATGCGGTGAATAAAGTCTTCTAGCAATGCCTGAGCACCTGATGCACCCGGTTTGTAGTGAAGCGCAAGCAAGTCGATGTTTTCAAAGTCAATGTCAGGCAGGGTTGGCACAGGCAAGCGGTACTGAGCGGGCCTTGGCACCAAGGCTGACGCATACTCAGCCACAAGGTGGGCGGCCAAATCTTCCGGATGAATTTTCTTCAGCCAAGCGTTTTTGTAGGGGGTGAAAACGGTGTAGGGGTTGCCCGCCAAAGTGAGCACCTCTTGCCTTTCAAAGACCACATGGTCTTTGTAGGTATGAAAGGCAATGCCCGCATTGGCCAAGCTGCCGCGCACTTGGGCGTCGCGCCCCAAGGCTGCTGGCTCATCGTCGTGGTTGGCAAAGACGGCTTGCGCCTCGATTTGCTTGGCCAAATGGGGAATTTCCTTGAGGGTGTTGCCGTGCAGAACAATGAGCCCCAGTTGCGCGGACAGCGAAGCCGCCACCCCCGCCTGAAGCGCCGAGGCCCTGAGCAATTCGTCTAATTCCACCAAAGATTCTCGAATGAAAGCCACCCGCCGGTCTTGGGAGGGGAGGTGCTGCAGGATTTCGGTGTCGAAAACAAAAACACAATGCACTTTGGTGCAGTTTTTGAGGGCGTGGAACAGCGCAGCGTTGTCTGCAACGCGTAAATCTCGCCGAAACCAGACCAAGCCGGTAGAAAAGGGTTTGTGCATGGGTTGGAGGCCGTTAAAATTAGGACATGTCTGCCGATTTTGCCTCCACTCAGCTTTCGCATCATTTTTTAATTGCCATGCCCGGTTTGGAAGACCCTACTTTTGCCAAGAGTGTGGTTTATTTGTGTGAACACTCAGAGCGGGGCGCTATGGGCTTGATCATCAACAAGCCCGGCGAACTCAGTTTGAAGCATTTGTTCGACAAAGTCGACCTCCCATTGCGCCGCGAAGACTTATTGAAATCCAATGTATTGCATGGCGGCCCCATTCAAACCGAGCGAGGCTTTGTGTTGCATGAACCTGTTTGGTTGTCCAGTGCCGAAAACTCAGAAGCTGGCAAAGAACCGGCTGATGCCCAAGCCGCCGATCAAGCACAAGCTTCTAGTTCCATCTACGCTTCAACTTTAAGCGTGCCAGGAGGCCTGGCCATGACCACCTCCAAAGACGTGCTTGAAGCCTTGTCCAATGGTTCAGGACCCAAACGTGTTTTGGTCACTCTGGGTTATGCCTCATGGGGCGAGGGGCAGCTTGAATCTGAAATTGGTGAAAACAGTTGGCTGACTGTGGAAGCCAACCCAGACATTATTTTTGAAACACCCATCGAGCAACGCTATGAAAAGGCCTTGGCCCTTTTGGGCTTGCAGCCATGGATGCTTTCCACCGATGCGGGTCACGCATGATGCTAGACCAGGCGCTGTCTGTGCCTGCGTCTCAGCAGAGTTTTTTGGCTTTCGATTTTGGACTCAAGCGCACGGGTGTGGCGGTCGGCAATCGAATGTTGAAACAGGCCACACCGCAAGCTACGGTGGTGGCCGAAGGCGACACACGCTTTGCACAGATTGAAAAACGCATCAAAGAGTGGACACCCGATGCCTTGGTGGTGGGTGTGCCTTTTCACCCCGATGGTGCCGCGCACGAAAATACATTGCGTGCACAAAAATTTGCCCGCCAACTGCGCGGCCGCTTTGGCTTGAATGTCTACGAAGTGGACGAACGCTACAGCACCACAGAAGCCATTTCCAGTGGCGCGAAGGATGCTGATGCCGCGTCGGCTTGCATTATTTTGGAACAATTTTTAAGGAGTCTGCCGTGAGTGCATTGGCTTTGAATGCAGAGGCGCTGTACGGCGAACTCTTGCGCGGTGTGCGATCAATGTGCACATCCGAAACTCGTTTGGTGGGTATCACATCGGGCGGCGCTTGGTTGGCTGAGCGTTTGCAAAAAGACTTGGGGCTGAGTGGCAAACACGGCAGCATCTCTTCGGCCATGCACCGAGATGACTTTGCACAACGCGGTTTGTCTGCGGGGGGTCAAACCACCTTGCCCTTTGAAATTCAAGGCGCCGACGTGCTCATTTTGGACGATGTGCTTTACACCGGCCGCACCATTCGCGCGGTGATCAACGAGATGTTTGATTACGGTCGTCCCGCCAATGTGAGACTGGCTGTGTTGGTCGACCGCGGCGGCAGGCAACTGCCTATTCAAGCCGACTTTGCAGCTGCACGCGTCACCTTGCCCGACACGCAATCCTTGGCGCTGGCGCGCTTGGACAACGGCGAGTTCAGTTTTGAAGTGCAAGACCAAGATGAATCAAGTTCAGTCGGAAAAAAATAACAATGTTCTACAAACGCAACCCCCAACTCAACAAGAACGGCGAACTCGTTCACTTGTTGTCGACCGAAGGTTTGTCGCGCGACATCCTGACGCACATCCTAGACACTGCGGCTAACTTTGTGAGTGTGAGTGACCGCGAAGTGAAGAAGGTGCCTTTGCTGCGCGGCAAAAGCGTGTTCAACTTGTTTTTTGAAAACAGCACCCGCACCCGCACCACATTTGAAATTGCTGCCACGCGTTTGTCGGCCGACGTGATCAACCTCGACATTGCGCGTTCATCTGCCTCTAAGGGTGAATCGCTGCTTGACACCATTGCCAACTTGTCGGCCATGGCGGCCGATATTTTTGTCGTGCGGCACTCAGAGTCGGGGGCGCCTTACCTCATTGCACAACACGTGGCACCTCATGTGCACGTGGTCAATGCCGGTGACGGACGGCACGCTCACCCCACGCAGGGTTTGCTCGACATGTACACCATTCGCCACTACAAAAAAGAATTCAGCAACCTCACGGTGGCCATTGTGGGCGACGTGTTGCACTCACGCGTAGCGCGCTCTGACATTCATGCACTCACCACCTTGGGCTGTGCTGAAGTGCGTGTGGTGGGCCCACAAACCTTGGTGCCCGCCGACATGTCTCAAATGGGTGTGAAGGTGTTTCACAATTTAGAAGAAGGCATCAAAGACTGCGATGTGATCATCACCTTGCGTTTGCAAAATGAGCGCATGAGCGGTGCTTTGTTGCCCTCCAGCCAAGAGTATTTCAAACGCTTTGGCCTCACACCCGAAAAATTGCAACTGGCCAAACCCGATGCCATCGTGATGCACCCAGGGCCCATTAACCGCGGTGTGGAAATTGACTCCGCGGTAGTGGATGGACCGCAAAGCGTGATCTTGCCGCAAGTGACCTTTGGCATTGCGGTGCGCATGGCGGTGATGAGCATCGTAGCGGGCAACGAAGCCTCAAAATAAGTAGAAAAAGAAAGATCAAAGACCATGAAAATTTTGATTCAAGGCGGCAGGGTGCTAGACCCGCAGAGCAAAACAGATGCAATGGCCGACGTCGCCATATCGGCCGGCAAAATTGTGGCCATTGGCAAAGTGCCAGAAGGTTTTCAAGCCCAAAAAACCATCAATGCCAAAGGCTGCATCGTGATGCCCGGCTTGGTTGATTTGTCGGTGCGCTTAAAAGAGCCAGGCCATGAACATGAAGGCATGCTCGATTCAGAATTGGCCGCAGCCGTGGCAGGGGGTGTGACCAGTTTGGTGTGCCCACCCGATACAGACCCCGTTTTGGACGAGCCTGGCCTTGTGGAAATGCTGCGCTTCAAAGCTGAAAAACTCAATCGCTCTAAGGTCATGCCACTCGGTGCATTGACGCGCGGTTTGAAGGGCGAAATTTTGACGGAAATGGTTCAACTCACGGAAGCAGGTTGTGTGGGTTTTAGCCAAGCCGAAGTGGCGCTTGAGAACACGCAAGTGTTGCAGCGCGCATTGCAATACGCTAACTCATTTGGCTACACCGTGTGGTTGCGTCCGCAAGAATTGCATCTGGGCAAAGGCGTGGCGGCCAGTGGCCCCTTGGCCACGCGCATGGGTTTGTCGGGCGTCCCAGTGGCCGCAGAAACCATTGCCTTGCACACCATCTTTGAATTGCTTAAAAGCACCAAAACCCATGTGCACTTGTGCCGGATCAGCAGCGCTGCTGGCGTGGCCTTGGTGCGACAAGCCAAAGCTGAAGGTCTTCCCATCACTTGCGATGTCAGCATCAACTCCTTGCACCTGACCGATGCCGACGTAGGTTACTTTGACAGTCGTGCGCGCGTGTCGCCGCCACTGCGTCAGCAACGCGACCGCGATGCACTGCGCGAAGCCTTGGCCGATGGCACCATTGATGCCTTGGTGTCTGATCACAGCCCCGTCAGTGAAGATGAAAAAGCATTGCCTTTTGCAGAAGCCGAACCCGGCGCTACCGGCCTCGAATTGTTGCTTAGCTTGGCCCTTAAATGGTCACAAGACAGCAAAGTGCCACTGCTTCGTGCCATGGCCACCATCACCAACGAAGCGGCGCGTGTGCTCAAACAAGACATGGGCCAACTGAAGGTGGGTGCTCAGGCCGATGTGTGCATTTTGGATCCTGAAGCGCATTGGCAAGTGACCGCTGACAACTTGCGCAGCCAAGGCAAGTTCACCCCGTTTTCTGGCTACGACTTGCCCGGCCGCGTTCAATACACCTTGGTTGGCGGACAACTGGCGTACCAAGCCTGAGCATGCGCGCAGCCCTCAAATTGCTGAGAGGTCTTTGGCATGTCCTGATGGGTTGGGTCACCATTTATTTTCGGTTTCCTCAATTCACACCTGAGCAGAGAGAAGCACGTGTTCAAGCCTGGGCCATGCAACTTTTGCGCATATGGGACATCGATTTAGAAGTGCGCGGCATGCCTGTCAGCACAGGTCCAGCGCTTTTGGTTTGCAATCACATTTCGTGGTTAGACATTTTGGTCATTCATGCCACACGCCATTGCCGCTTTGTATCGAAGTCTGAATTGCGAGGGTGGCCGCTGCTGGGCACTTTGGCGACAGGGGCAGGCACTTTGTACATCGAAAGAGCGCAACGTAAAGATGCCATGCGCATGGTCAAAGACATGGCTCAGTCTTTGCGCAATGGTGAGGTTTTGGCTGTGTTTCCAGAAGGCACTACCGGCGATGGCATTGGCATGTTGCCTTTTCACTCCAACCTCATTCAATCGGCCATTGAAGGCGACGCCCCCATTCAAACCTTGGCTTTGCAGTTTGTCGATACTCGCACACACAGCATCAGCATGGCTGCTCGATTTGTGGGGGATGACACTTTGCTCGCTTCTATTTGGAGCACACTCAATGCCAGCAACTTGAAGGCGGTGGTCAATTTTGGCGAGCTTCAAATGGCCCAAGGCAGAAATCGCCGAGCTTGGGCTCATGATTTGCACCATGATGTCATGACCCTTAAGAAGAATTGCCAGTAGGGGCAATCATCAGGTGTGATCAGATTGAAAAAGGAGACCCACATGATTTCTACTACTCGGCGCCAAATGCTTTTGACAACCGCCTCAATAGGGGCGGCATCATTGGCGCCACTTGCATTGGCCCAAAGCGCGTACCCCAGCAAAACCATTCGTTACATCGTGCCTGTTGCTGCTGGCGGCGGTGCCGACATGATTGGCAGGGCAACTTGTGAAAGATTGACCAAGGTGCTGGGCCAAAGTTTGGTGATTGAAAACATTTCCGGCGGCGGTGGTGCCATAGCTTGCCAAAACGTAGCACGCAGTAACCCAGATGGTTACACCTTGCTGCAGTCTTATGTGGCCACGCACGGTACATCGCCTGCCACGCGTAAATTGTCTTATGACGCCATCAAAGACTTTACATCTGTGGGCATGATTGGCACCGCGCCCAATGTGCTTTGCGTCAACCCCGGCGTGCCCGCCAACGATGTGAAGACATTCATTGAGTATGTCAAAAGCCGCCCGGGCAAAATTGCATATGGCTCTGCTGGCGCTGGCTCTTTAACGCATCTGGTGGGAGAGTTGTTCAAGCAGCAAACCGGTCTTTTCATGATTCACATTCCGTACCGCGGTGTGGCGCCTGCCAATGTGGATTTGATTTCGGGTCAAACTCAAGCTTTGTTTCCAAGCTTGGCCGGTGCCTTGCCGCACATTCGCAGTGGCCGCATGCGACCTTTGGCTGTCACAGGGCCGCGCCGTCACGAGCTGCTAAAAGATGTGCCTACCTTTGAAGAGCTTGGCTTCAAGGGCTTCGATGGCCAGCAGTGGTACGGTATTGTGGGGCCCGCTGGCATGCCGCCTGCTGTGGTGAAAACTTTGAGCGATGCATTGAGTCAAGTGCTGGCGCAGCAAGACTTCAAAGACAAACTTTCTTCTGAGGCTGTGGCATTGATGCCATTGTCGCCAGATGCGTTCACGGCCTATGTGAAAGCCGATATTGAGCGCTGGAGCAAATTGGCCAAAGAAAGAAAGATTGAGTTGGACAGTTGAGCAGCCTTATTGACTGCCCAAATACGCCTCGCTGCGACTCTTTTAGAACAGTCGCTTGACAAAATTCATCGGAAGGTTACATTTAGTGTAACTTTTCGGTGAGTATTTGATGCAGCCAATTAAACGTTTAATGGAAGTAGTCAGCAATCTGGCCAGCCCCCAGGCTTGCTTGTTTGCGCTTGCTGACTTACGTTCAATTCTCCCCGAACACTCCGATGCAGCCTTCAAAACGCTGTTGAGTCGGGCTGTCCAAGAGAGGCATCTCACAAGAGTTTGTCGTGGTTTGTATTTATACGAGAAGGTCAACTTAGATCGCGGATCTTTGTTGGCCCATGCTGTCGCCAAACTGCGGCCCATGGGGCTTAATTACCTCAGCCTAGAAACTGTGCTGAGTGATGCGGGTGTGATATCTCAGATCCCAATGAACCGGATCATGGTGATGTCATCTGGACGATCTTGCGTCATTGAGTGCGGATATTGGGGAAGCATTGAGTTTGTCAAAACCAGACAAAATCCCGAGGACCTGGTCGGGCAACTTACATACGACGGCAAGTCTCGCCTTTGGCGAGCCAGTGTTCAACAAGCCTTAAGAGACATGCGCGCAACCCACCGAAATGTTGATTTGATAGATTGGAAAGTCGCACATGAGCTTGTTTGATGATTTGGTCAATGAAGCCCTTAACAATCAGCAAAATTTGGCACCTTTGCGAACAGTCGTGGAGAAAGAAATTCTCCATCGAGACATACTGCGTTTACTCAGTGGCTCCGGCTTGCTCAGCCAATTGACTTTCATTGGCGGGACCTGCTTGCGTGCTTGCTACGGCTCAAATCGCTTAAGTGAAGATTTGGATTTCACAGGCGGCTCTGACTTCACCCGTGACCAACTCGCAACCATGAGCAAGGTGCTGATTGAGAGCCTAAAAGCTAAATATGGTTTGGAAGTCTCTGTTTCAGAACCTTTTCGCGAAGAAGGCAACGTAGACACGTGGAAACTCAAAGTTCAGACAAGGCCTAGGCGAAAAGATCTCCCTGCTCAGCGAATCAATATTGATGTCTGCACCATTCCAAGTTATCAGCCGCGCCCAATGACTCTGCTTAATCCGTATGGGGTTGAAATGGGGGCAAGTGGATTGATACTGCAGGTTCAGTCCCGCGAAGAAATTTTCGCAGACAAATTGCTTGCCTTTGCATTGCGCCCGAACAAACTAAAAAATCGTGACCTGTGGGACATCGCCTGGCTCCATGAGCAACAGATTAAGCCAGCCCTTGAACTGATTAAAACTAAACTGAATGACCACCAATCTGAAGTTGGCAATTATTTGAAATCTTTTTCAAAACGCACTGAATCTTTGAAAAATGATCCGTTGATTGCCACAGAATTTCGCAAAGAGATGAGCCGATTTCTTCCTAATGAAACGGTAAAACAAACTGTGAACGCGGAAAATTTTTGGGTCTACTTGAGTAATTTGATGGAAAGCTACCAACAACAATTGTTACAAACTGTAGAAGGCCATCAACGAGAATTTAAAATGTGATGGCCTCTTGGTGTCCGACAGGAATCGCATATCGTCTTGAAAGCCAATAAATGCGAGGACTTTTAATTTTTATAAATTAAAGTACCGACATAAATACCGACAATTTGTAGTCTCACGTCGTTTTATTGAGCTTTGGGGCAACTTGGTGAGCTTACTACTGCCAAGTCACTCAAACAATTTTAATTTGTACCGACTCCCACCCCTTCCAAATTCCAGCCCAGCCAGACCCCACCCGCCCCGTACAGTCACTTTTAGACGATGGGACCCCCGTAAGCCTTTGCATACTATTTTGCTCAAAGGATGAGCCTGCGATAGGCCCCCTTCTATTTTGTAATGCACTAGCCGGGGAATTTAAATTTCTGGAAAAGAAGGGAACATTCGTATTTAGGGAAGCTCTGAATAACCCCCGCAAAAGCGAGAGTTGATTGATAAAAGTTCACCAGATGAAATTATGTTCTTCTGATTCAGCCATTTCACGGACTTTACGCTCGTTTGTTGGCCGCTTTGGGCCTTCTTTTGGGCATTTGCCCACGCTGCAGGAGCACTCATCCCGCAGACCCCTGAATAATTCGTTTTCTCACCATCCACAAGTTGCTCAGCGCAAACAGCGTGATCAGTTGCGCCGTGTTTTTGACCAAGCCCCGATACCGAGTCTTGCGATAACCAAACTGGCATTTGATCACCCTGAAGGGGTGTTCCACTTTGGCCCGAATGCTGGCCTTGATCTTCTCCAACTTGTCTATCAAGGCGTCTACAGTTTTGCTCTTCTTCAAAGCCCGGCGCTTACCAGGCATCATGGCCACTTGCCAGTCAACCCCAGGGTGCTGCGCTTGAATCTCTTCGCGCTTGGTGATGCCGCGGTAGCCGGAGTCTGCGAATACAACAGCCTCTTCACCGTGCAGCAAAGCGTGAGCCTGCGTGATGTCGTGCTCATTGGCAGCAGTGCCCGTAACAGTATGAACCAAGCCAGACTCAGCGTCTGCGCCAATGTGAGCCTTCATACCGAAGTGCCACTGGTTGCCTTTCTTGGTCTGGTGCATCTCCGGGTCACGCTCACCCGAGTTGTTCTTGGTGGAGCTAGGAGCTGCGATCAAAGTGGCATCAACGACTGTGCCTGCTTTGAGCAGCAAGCCCCGCTCAATCAACTTGGCGTTCACGGTGGCAAGAATCTGAGAGGCCAAGTTGTTGGCTTCAAGCAAGTGACGGAATCTGAGAATGGTGCTCTCATCAGGCAGGCGCGTGGCGCCTGCTTCAAGTTGGGAAAACTCACGAAACAAGGCCATATCGTGCAAGGCCTCTTCCATGGCCGGATCAGACAGACCAAACCACTGCTGCATGAAATGGATGCGAAGCATTGTGGCAATGGGAAAAGGTGGGCGCCCCGTTTTGCTTGCAGGCGCAAAGGGCTGGATCAAGCCAGTCAACTCCGTCCAAGGCACAACAAGATTCATCTCGTCGAGAAACTCACGCT
>Ga0214919_10002773_pt1 | contig 27131 bp, 22 predicted proteins | sample LL1503_MetaG_FD_177994 | JGI IMG/M metagenome (GOLD analysis project Ga0214919, IMG submission 177994) | Freshwater microbial communities from Lake Lanier, Atlanta, Georgia, United States - LL-1503 | ecosystem: Environmental > Aquatic > Freshwater > Lake | place: USA: Georgia | collected...
CGCTGTCAAGTGGCAAGAGTGCAGCAAAACCACGCTCGACATTTGATAAATCAATTCCGCTATTGGCACAAATAAAACCATGCTTGGTTTCTGTAATGATCAAATCACCTCGGCGGCGCACGATGCGGACAGCTTCGTCTTCGACGAGCTGTTTGTGGCTTACGGGATCATCTGGGTCAATCGCAACGAGACGTCCCTCAGCCTTGGAAACTATTTTTTGTGTTACGACCAATACATCGCCTTCGAGTAGTGGACCATTTGGTTCAATTCGACAGGCTTCGACAATGATGTCTCCAAGTTGGTCGCCCGGAACTATTTCGCCGATGCCAAGGACACTCCATGCGGTCAGTTTCATGTTGCGCTCTCCAGAGTGGTGCGTGCCAGAAGCTTCGATTTTTCTGGTGTGCTCATTACGGTATCAACAACGACACAGCGCATACCTTCTGCCTCAACTTTGGATGCGAGGTGCGCGTCAGCAGTGTCGATGATGAGTGTGCCGCAAATTGGTGCGTACAGTTTTGCAACTCCAACAACCGACGACTCATGGCCAAGTTCTGTCATGAGTCGGTCGGCGGGACCTTTGAGTGCTGCACCCGCGATGATTGGAGAGATTGCAACGACCGATTCGCGGCGTTTTGTGAGTGCGGCGTCCACTCCATGTAATGCGCGCAACGGTGCGATTGAAACGAGTGGATTAGACGGTGCGATGACTATTGTTTTTGCAGCATCCAACGTGTCGAGCCCAAGTGGAGATGCAGTTGATGCGCCAGCAAAGCGCACAGCACTGACTGCCACCGAGTGTTGGTGTTTGACAAAGTATTCCTGAAATGTAATTTCGGAACCTTGTTGTCCAGCGGCACAATTGTTGGCAAGTGTGACGAACGTAGAGACCCGATCGTTGGACATAGGTACAAGTTGTACCTCTACGCCAAAACTTTTGCTGATCTCAGATGTGACCTGCGCAAGCGTCGCACCTTCTTGTAGGCGGGCAGTGCGATAAAAGTGTGTCGCTAAATCTTTGTCGCCCAAGTTGAACCATGTTGGTGCTGCAGAAGAATCTTGTGGGCGTACATCGACGAAGCGGGCAAGTGCAGACATAGCAGTCCACGATTCGTTCTCGAGTCCCCAACCGCGCACGGGATCGATAGCGCTTGCGAGTGTGTATGTGACAGTGTCGAGATCTGGAGAAATAGAAAGGCCATGCAAAACGGTGTCATCGCCAGTATTGACAATGGCAGTGATGTCGTGCGCGGGCACAACTTGTACCAGGCCACGAAGAAACCGAGCGGCTCCAACGCCGCCTGCAAGAACACAGATCACGCCGTTGAGCGTAACTATCTGGCATGGACTATTTATGATCACGAGCAACTGCTAGATTTGAAGCCGTTATGCGCAAAGCCTTTATCACTGGCATCACTGGCCAAGACGGACGTCACCTCGCAGAGTTCTTGCAGACCAAGGGCTACAAGGTCTACGGCATGATGAAGGGTCAGCACAACCCACGCGCAGAGCTGTTGCGCGATGAGTTTCCAGAAGTTGAAGTGGTGCCAGGAGACTTGACAGACCTCACAAGCCTCGTGACTGCGCTTGAATATGTGCAGCCTGATGAGTTTTATAACCTCGGGGCAATTTCGTTTGTTGCGATGTCATTCAACCAAGCAGAGCTGACGGCAAACGTAACTGGGCTCGGAGTTTTGCGTGCTCTAGAGGCTGTGCGCATGGTGGGAGGCGCCCAAAATAATCCAATTCGTTTTTATCAGGCGTCGTCCTCGGAGATGTTTGGCAAAGTGCGCCAGACTCCACAAACCGAACTGACACCGTTTCATCCGCGTTCGCCATATGGCGTCGCCAAGGTGTTTGGTCATGACATCACGGTCAACTATCGCGAGAGTTACGGCATGTATGCGTGTTCTGGCATTTTGTTTAATCACGAAGGTCCGCGACGTGGGCTCGAGTTTGTGACTCGCAAGATCACCAATACTGCGGCGCGCATCAAACTGGGTATTGACAAAGAGCTAGTTCTTGGCAATACCGATGCAAAGCGTGATTGGGGTTATGCCGGCGACTACGTGAAGGCCATGTGGATGATGTTGCAGCAAGACGCACCAGATGACTATGTCATTGCAACTGGCGAGACGCACAGTGTCGACGAATTCTTGACACTTGCATTTGAGAAAGCCGGACTTGGCGACTTCCGTAAATATGTGAAACAGGATCCAAAATTTTTTCGACCTGCAGAAGTGGATCTATTGATCGGCGATCCCTCAAAGGCAGAAAAAAAATTGGGTTGGAAACGCGAAGTTGGGTTTGATCAGTTGGTTGACATGATGGTGCAACACGACATTGCCTACGAAACGAATCGCCTCAAGAAAATTTGAGCATTCGGCTGCGTAAAGCAACCATAAAACTGGCAAGCGCAACGAGCGAACTACCAACAAGGGCAATTTCGACTCGCAGATAGAGATCATTGCTTGACCATGCTGCGAGTGCAACAAAGCTTGCAAACCCAAGCGCCCAGCCAATGCCGGCAAGCGCGTGGCCCCGAAGGGCAATAGTCGCCTGAGCAAATGCGACAGCAACCATGTACAGAGCACTTGAAAGAGCAAGCAAGGTGAGTGTTCGACGGTCTATTCCACCTTCGTAGACAAGTTTGAGTACATCTGGTCCGATCGCGAATGCGCCGATTGTGCCGACCACACCTACGCCAACGACGAGAACGAGAAGTTTTTGTAATGCGCTGCGAAATTCGTCGAGATGGCCCTGCGCTGCAAGGCGCGCCAAGCGGGGCAATAGCGCTGCTTGCACGGCTTGAAATAAAAAGAGTGGAATGCGAGCAAAAATTACTGCGTTGCCAAACTGTGTGATGAGTTCTGGCTTGGCATTTGTTCCCAAAATGTCGACGGTAATTGGCCCCGCATTCACAAGTGCTGCTGCAAACAGCGAACCTAAAAGCAGCCAACCAAGATTTGGTGTCACTTCCGACCAGTGCGCTGGTGGCCCGATATCGGTGTGCAGTTTGCCAAAGAGGCCCACGCCAATAACGCCGACAAGTGGAGATAACGCAATCATCAGTGCAAAGGCTCCGACGCTGTCAATACCCAATGCCCATAGCACTGCGACACCGATCACGCGGGCAGCACCGTCAGCACCGATGATGATGCCATACGAGCCGAAACGCTGTGATCCGGAGCAGATGCCACGAGCAAGATGCATTGGCGCGTAGGACACAAGCGTGAGCACGAGGCACAGCACAACAACGCTGTAACCATCGAATAAGTGCTTTGTGAGATACGGAGAAGCAATGGCGATGATCACGGCAAGAACCACAAGCATGGTTGCGGCAAGTGGAATCATGCGCCGAATAATTGGTCGGCCGCCTTGGTGCAGTGCTCGTCTGTGCGAAAGAGCCCTACCGACTTCTTGTTCAATTGGTAGAAAGAAACCGGGTGCTAGAGAAAACGCAATGAACCACATTGCGACGATTGGTTTGAAGCCGTCTTGCCCAAGTGCTTGCTGGCCAATTTTGAAGAATACGAATGCAGAAATACCCGCGATAAAGAGACCAACGCCAACGGTCAGCGTGCCCTCGGGGAGGGGGATGCGGCTGCTACTGGTCGACTGTGGGGTCGAATGGGACGGCGTTGGTTCAGTGAATGACAAGCAAGACGATGTTACTTGCTGGCCTGGGTGTCGTTGCGTGAGTTGATGAGCGACGTCAAGACCATGGCGACATTGCTGATGGTCGTTTCAACTTGCTTAACAACGAAAGCCTTGGCGTGCGGAAATTCTTTGTCGATCTCTTCGGCTAATTCGCGTCTTCGGACTTGCGCTTTTTGAAATGCGAGAATGCCAATGCCGACAGTGGTGTACGCCGCTTCTTTGGCTTTCGTCTGCAAACATTCAAAGTCGCTATTTTTATCTGTCACAAAAGTCCTTCGTGGTTCACAATCTGATCCCGAGGGTATCTATGGGTGCTCGCAAAAGCAAGCATCTGTAGCGCTTTGCATGTGGCTTTGAAGTGCCTCGGGGGGAGCAAGGTTGGGCACAACTAAACTCTGTACATCGTGACGAATTCGACAGATTCAGAAAACCCTGACGCACGATTTTCGCGCGTTCAGGCCCCGCCTGTTGTGGCAGCGATCGTTGTGCACCAGCCATGTCCTTGGCTTAAAGAGGTTGTTGCATCACTTGCAAGTCAGGACTACCCAAATTTGCAGACTCTGTTTTTTCTGACGGGAGCTGCGTCTTCGCCAACTGCTTCTTCCCCAAATACCGAAAATGACATTATCCGCGACACGTTGCCAAGAGCGGTGATTCGACAGGTTGAGGGCAACCCTGGCTATGGCCCATTGATGAATGAAGTGAGCCGTCTGGTTGAAGGGGAGAGCGGCTTCTTTTGCTTTATGCATGATGATATTGCCCTCGATAGCAACGCAATCTCAAGCATGATCGAAGAAATGTTTAGGTCTAACGCTGGAGTCGTTGGGCCGAAGATCGTGACGTGGGATGACGTCACTGTGTTGGAGAGCGTTGGGCTCGGTGCTGATCGAATTGGAGATATCAGTCCGATTGTTGAACAAGGCGAGAAAGATCAAGAACAGCACGATGGTGTGCGCGACGTGTTTCTAATTCCATCAGCGTGCATGTTGGTACGTGCAGACTTGTTTCGTGAGATTGGTGGGTTTTCTCCGGACATTCCGTTGTTTGGCGAAGACTTAGATTTTTGCTGGCGCACACATCTGAGTGGCGCTCGAGTATTGGTTGTGCCAACTGCACGTGCCAGGCACCGCAAAGAGATGGATGCCACGCGATCAGTCGCAACAATGAGTGCTCTCGAGGCACGTCATCGGGTGCGCACGGTAGCAACGTTGTCGGGTCGCATTCAGTTACCTGTTGTATTGGTGCAGCTGTTGTTGATGGCGATTGCTCGTGTGGTGATTGGGGTGTTTAACGGAACGTTTAGACAGGCACAGGCATCTTTGCGTGCATCGGTAGCTGTGATATTTGATGCAAGGTACGTCATTCGACGGCGCGCTGAGGTGCGTCCATACCGACGGGTTCCTGCTGCAGAAATTCATGATCTACAGAGTCGTGGCAGTGCCCGTCTGTGGACTTACATTCGCAAACGTCGGTCACGGGTGCAAGAAATTTCGGGCCTTACCTCAGCGAATCTCACAAATCCAAAATCGCGATTGGCGGGTATTACTGCACTGGTCGTGTTCGCATTTATTTTCGTTGGTAGTCGAGGATTAATCAGTGGAGGAGTCGCATCGGTTGGCGAATTTCTGCCAATGAGGAGCATTTCGGAATCGCCAACAGCATTAATTTCATCGGTGGTAAGTGGCTGGTGGCAAGCCGGCTTTGGTCAAGCGAGTGCAAACCCAACTGGCATCGTGCTGCTCGCAATCGCCGGCGTTGGCGTGTTGGGTCGACTTGGCGCAATACAAATACTTGCAGTGATTGGTGCGTTGTTTGCTGGTTGCCTGGGCATGTGGCAAGTCGCAGGTGGATTCTTTAGTTCGCGCGCACGCATAGTCGGACTCTTGGTGTACGCAGCAGTGCCAGCACCTTATGTAGCAATTGCCCAAGGCCGAATTGGGGTCTTGGCGTGTTATGCGGCGTTGCCATGGATGTTGCGCCTATTTGTACGCGTTGGTCAGCGCCCAACTGGCGCAGTTAAAACCCGAATGTGGGCATTGACTGTCCTCTTCGGCGCAATTGTCACGGCGTTTGTGCCGGTTTTTGCAATTCTTGTGTTGTTTGCGAGCGCGGCATGGATGACAGCAGATGTTTTGTCACGCGTTCGATGGCAAGCCGTCGTTGCTGTATTGCAGTTGGTGTTTGTGCTCGCTGTTGGAACAATTGTTCTCAATTTCCCATGGTCTGGTGGATTTATTGCAGCGAATTGGTGGCAACAGATTATTGGTGTGCAAACATTGCGTGCAGGAAATGTTGGCCTTGCAACTCTTGCTCGAATGGACGGTGGTGTCGTTGCGATCTCAATACTCGCACTTGGTCTATATGTTCCCGTAATTATTGCTCTTTTAATTGTGCGCGGCGACAAGTTGGTGTGGGCTGCGCGTTCTGCAACACTCGTACTTTTCTCAATGATCTCTATTGCGTTGTCTGACGCAGGTTATGTGCATTTCGCTCTGCCGGAATATGGAATTCTTTTTGTGATGGTGGCGTGTGGTTTGTCCTTGGCGTCTGCAACTATGGCGAGTTTTATTTTTGATGATCAAGCAGGTAGTACCTATCGATGGTGGAAGCCTCTAGCTGGCGTTGCGCTTGCATCCATTGTGATTGGATGTTTGCCCTCGATTGCACTTTCTGCGAACGGTCGATGGGGGCAGCCAAAAGTTTCTCTTGCCCAACTTCTCACACAGTTACCAACCGACCCAGCATCCGGCGACTATCACGTTGTGTACGTGGGTCGTAGCGATGTGCTGCCATTACCTGCAATTCGCCTCACTGATGAAACCGCATTTGCGATTTCCGACGACGGCGAACTGACAATGCGGGATCATTGGCTGGCTCCAACGAATGCGCTCACTGATTCGGTCGCTCAGGCTTTGGATGCAGCGATCTCGCAACAGACTGTCCGATCTGGTCGCTTGCTCTCAAGTCTCGCCGTTCGGTATCTCGTTGTTCCAATAATTGATGGTGCAGTTTCTACTGTTGAAAAGCCCTTAGATGCACCGCCCGGACTTCTCGAAGGTTTATCGCTACAACTTGATTTCCGTCGCGTATACACAGCAAATGATTTGGTGATCTTTGAGAATATGGCCTATACGCCTTCGTTGACCAAACTAGACGAGCAATCTGGAGTACTCAGTCAGCAGGCAGGTACTAATGCCCTGTTGTCATCACAGTTGCAAGTTGTGCAGGTCTTGCCACGTGTGCGTGACATTGAGAGCAGTCCAACGCCTATAGACGTGGGCACAGTTCATCTTGCAGTTCCTTTTAACAATCACTTGGTTCTGCATGTAGACGGTTCAGCCGTGATCCCGCGAGTTGCATTTGGCGGCACCACAGCCTTTGATTCTCCTGCAGCCGGAACTGCGACTCTTGACTTTAGGACACCATGGAGTCATATCGTGCTCCTCTTGGTGCAGTTGATGTTGTGGGTAGCGGTGATTTCAGCAACGTTTGACCTTGCACGATTAAAAACTCGAATCGGCGTCCGTCGCGTTAAACCCGTAGTGCTCGATGGGTCGTCGGATGCGATTCTTGCGTTCAACAAGGAAGAAAGTGTCGACTCACAATGAAACTCGGCGCAAATTTTTTTAAGTCTGAAACGCCGTCGCATATGACAGTGCGACAGGTCGTGATGGTTGTCACGGTATTGGCTGCATGCATCGCACTACTCGTTGTTGACAGCGGTGTAAACGGTGAACTGAGTAATGAAGTGCCTATTAATCTCACTGAAGCTTCGATGCTGGCACCAATGCCATTTGTTTCTGCTTTGGACGCGATGACGACAAATTGGTTTTGCCCGGGTGTGCCAGCTAATGACGACAGCATCTCGAGCAACTTAGTGATCTCAAATGCCTCTGAGACCGATATTTCCGCAACTGTGACGCTGCTCAGTACGGGTCAGGCTCCAGTCGTTAATGCGGTGTCTATACCCGCTCGGTCGCATATAACTCTCGATGCTCGCGGTGGCATCAGCGCACAGTTCGTCAGCGCAGTTGTGGAGATTATTGGATCGCAAGGATCGGTCGAGCAAGTTGTTCGACACCCTGCGGGCGATGCAGTCGTGTTGTGCGCCAATCGACCCCAAACTGATTGGTATTTCGCAGATGGTTTTACCGGTGCTGATTCACTTGAACAAATAGTGATGACTAATCCATATGTCGACGCGACTGTTGTGGACATCACTTTTGTGACGGCCGATGCAGAGCGCAGCCCTGAGCAATTGCAGGGCTTTGTGTTGCCTGCAAACTCTGTAGTTGCACTGTCAATGGATCAACAAGGTGCACGCAATGAACCAATATTGGCAGTATCAATACATGCATCTTCTGGTCGATTGGTGGCTGGCAGAGTGCAACATTATTTGGGTCAAGGTCGCCTTGGTTATTCGATGAGCCTTGGAGCTTCCGCCATGAGCACGCAGTGGTGGTTTGGTGATGGTGAAAAGTTTGCAGGAAATACGGAAAGTCTTGTGATCTATAACCCGAGTAGCCGTGATCGTTCACTCAGCATTGTGTTTGTGAACGGAAGTGATTCGGCGAACAGCATCGAACCTTTCCTTCTCACTGCTCCTGCTCATCGCGTGATCACCGTGGATACGGGAGCCATACCAAGTTTGCCTGCTGGCAGGTACGGAATCATTGTTTCAACAAACGACCAAGACACGGGTGATTCGCTCGGTGTTGTTGTTGAGCAAGTCATCAATCGTCGCGATGGCAACACAGTTGCTACCTCTGTTGTTCTTGGGGCGCCACATAATTCGGGATCAACGGTGTGGAGCGCGCCAAGCGGTGTAACGGCTAGCGAGGATGCTTTGCAGATCATGAACACAACTTCGCAAGAAGCGACCGTAAGTGTGTTGCAAGTTGGGCCGGCTGGCGCAGTTGTGCTGGGCGGACTTGAAGCTCTGGTGTTGCCAGCCGGTGGAGTGTTATCAATAGGAGTTCCTCCAGGACTTCCCGACGCACAAATAATTGTTCAAGCAACAACAACAGTTGTTGTGCAACGACTGATGTTGCGAGGACATGATCTCTTCGGTCGCAGTGCTGTTCTTGCGCTACCTCACTTACCATCACCCCAGGTTGTTGAGTCGGCTCCGTGATGAGATTTGCAATTGTTGGTGTTGTGGTCATTGTCGCATTGCTGGCCAATCTGTGGCAACGCAAGAGACAAGTAGATGCTCCGACACAAGGAGCCAGCGAAGTTCCGTCCCAAATCGATAGGGCGGATTTTGTGCGTCCCGATGCACCATGGATTGTTTTGGCTTTTACTTCTGCGACATGTCAGACATGTTCTGACATTGAGCGCAAAGTTCAAGTATTGGAAACCAAGAGCGTCGCGATTCAAATATTGGAATACACAGCAGAGCGAGATTTGCATGCTCGCTACAAGATTGACGCAGTTCCTGCTGTATTGATGGCAGATTCAAATGGGGTAGTGCAGGCAAATTTTTTGGGACCAGTATCGGCTACTGATCTATGGGCTGCTTTGGCGAGAGCGCGCGACTCAGTCGTGTAATTGAGTTGGCGAATCGTTTGACGTTTCGCTTTCGGTACGGCGTGTTGGCTGACCGAGACCCTGTTGGACCAAACGAGAGACCATCGCACCGTCAATTGTTTCGTTGTCGAGCAATGACTGAGCAACGAGGTCAAGACCTGCGCGATGCTTTTCGAGCATCACTCGAGCACGCTTTTCTTGTTCGAGCAATATGCGACCGATCTCTTCGTCGATCTTGCGTGCAGTCTCATCCGAATACTCGCGACCGCTTGTCATCAAATCTTCGCCAAGGAAAACCTGTTGCTGACCTGACCAGGCCATTGGACCAACCGCATCACTCATGCCCCATTCGCGGACCATTCTGCGCGCGATGCCTGTGGCCTGCTCGAGATCATTGGCCGCTCCGCTATTGAGCGAACCGAACACCATCATTTCTGCAACTCGGCCACCCATTGCTTTGCAGATCACGTCTTCGAAGAACTCACGTGAATAGGTGTGTCGTTCGGCTGGCAGAGTCCATGTGACGCCGAGTGCCATACCGCGGGGGAGAATTGTGACTTTGTGCAGCGGATCGCTGTGCGGCAAGACGGTTGCAAGTACTGCGTGTCCACCTTCGTGGTAAGCAGTGGCGCGCTTTTCTTCAGCGTTCAAGACAAGACTTTCGCGGCTTGCTCCCAATACAACTCGGTCGCGCGCATTTTCAAAGTCGATGCGTTCGATATGTGTTGAACCACGACGTACTGCAAAGAGAGCAGCTTCGTTGACCAAGTTGGCCAAGTCGGCACCGCTCATGCCGGGTGTTGCTTTAGCCATGGTGTCGAGATCGACATCTTGGCCCATGCGCTTGCCGATGGAGTGCACTTTCAGAATGGCAAGTCGTTCATCTGATTCCGGCAACGGCACAATGATCTGGCGATCGAAGCGACCTGGGCGCAAGAGTGCAGCGTCCAAGATGTCTGGGCGGTTGGTTGCTGCCAACACAACGATGCCTTCAGTGGCCTCAAACCCATCCATTTCAGCAAGCATTTGGTTGAGCGTTTGCTCGCGTTCGTCATGTCCGCCGCCTAGTCCTGCGCCGCGCTTGCGACCGATTGAGTCAATCTCGTCGACAAAAATAATTGCTCGGCCCATTTTGGCCGCTTGTTGAAAGAGATCGCGCACGCGGCTTGCGCCAACGCCAACGAACATTTCCATGAAGTCGGAACCAGTAACCGACAAGAAACCAACTCCAGCTTCTCCGGCGACTGCGCGAGCAAACAGTGTCTTGCCGGTGCCCGGAGGTCCAACGAGCAAAATTCCCTTTGGAACGCGCGCACCGATTTCTTTGAAGCGCTCTGGTGTGCGCAAAAAGTCAACAACTTCTTTGATCTCTTGTTTAACGCCTTCATAACCCGCAACATCGGCAAACGTGGTGACAGGTTTGTCTGCATTGAAGTTCTTGGCACGACTGCGTCCGATAGACATGATGCTTCCGGCTTGGCCCATTGCGCGACGCTGCATCCAGATAAAAAAGCCCATGATTAACAAGAAGGGCAGCAAGATTGGAATCAGGCTTGTGAAAAAATTGCCCTGCGGTGTTGAATAGTCGTAATCAACATTCTTTGACTTGAGTAATTGCTCGTCAGCATCGGAAAGTGTGACGGCACCAGTTGTTGTGAAGGTGTCACCGCTTGCCAACTTGCCGCTGATGGTGTTGGAAAGGTTGTTGATTTTGACCGAAGTGACCTGACCATTAGATACTGCTTCAAGAAACTGTGTGTAGGTGAACTTGGTGGCAGTGGTTGTAGGAATAAAACGAGGGCCAATAACAAGTGCTGCTGCAACTGCGATAAGCGCCCATACAGCCCATCTCGGCATCGATGGTCGTTCTTTGCCCAATGGATTCGTACCTGGTTTTTGCGACTTGCCCGTCATGCCTTTACGCGACTGGCGCTGTTGACGTGGAGTCTTGGAATTCGACGGCTTCGATGGCGGAGGAGGTGGTGGCAATTTACTCATGAGGCAATGATACGGGCACATGTAGCACTGTTGAACAGTCCCCCAAACTGTGTAACTACACGATTATTGTGGACACATGGCTCGTCACTGTTCTCGTTCGACATGTTCGCAATCAGCAGTAGTAACGCTGACATATCAATACGGGCGAGCATTGGTGTGGATAGATGATCTTGCAGTTGAACGCGACCCCCATGCCTATGACCTGTGTCTCCGTCACTCACAGCGATTTGTGGTGCCAACTGGTTGGCGTCTTGAAGACCGTCGTGACCGTTTCACCATGGTGATACCAAATCGTCTAGCGGGATGACTCAAGCACCTTGGCCACCGCCAAGCGTTGAACAAAAACCTAAACGCTCGTTACTCTCATTATTGATTTTGTGGGTTATCTGCTATTCGATAGCAGTAATGATCAGCATCGTGGTTACATCGAGTGCTGTTGGTGGCAGTGAGGGCACTGCTACTGACAATCCAACAACTTTAGTCTTGGCGATCTCGGCACTTGGGCTGTGGCTGCCCTTTGTTTTTATGTTGCGTTGGGTGGCTCGTCGGGCAGGCACAAATTTGCGCACACATTTTGGGCTGAGGTTTGCAAAAACAGATTGGTTTGGAATACCGCTAGGAATTTTTTGTCAGGTTGTGCTCATGAATGTCATCAACTGGCCGCTGAATAAGTGGTGGCCCGACACCTTTAACCCACAACGAGTCGAAACTCGTGCGCGCGACATGGTCGATGCTGCGCATGGTGCATGGTTGGTGGTGCTTTTTCTTATCGTTGTCGTTGGCGCACCTCTTGTAGAGGAATTGGTGTACCGAGGTTTTATTCAGGGCGGATTGCAGACTCGTCTTGGCTCGACTTGGGCGTTGCTGATTACTGCTGCATGGTTCACCATTGTGCACCTTGAGCCAATCGAATTTCCTGGACTGTTCGCTTTCGCCATTGTCCTTGGACTGTGTTATCGACGTACTCAACGATTGGGTCTCTCAATAGTCACCCATTTGGCATTCAATGCAACGGGATTGTTGCTTGTAGCCCTCTCCTAAGATGATTGCAGTATGAACCACGATGATATGAGTGGCGCAGTAGCTGCTGCACCGATTGCGCAGAGTGTGTCGTTGGATGAGCGCTCGAGTATTTTGCGCCGTTGGTCGAGCCAAGTTGAATCGAACGCCGATTACTGGAAACGTCTTTCGACGATCATCGTGGTGGGCGGTGCAACAATTTTTTTACTGCTCACTTTGCATCCAAATCTAATTTTGCGTAACAACACTCCAACTGGCGGCGACATGGGTGCGCACGTTTGGGGTCCTGCATTTTTGCGCGATCATTTGCTTAACCACTTCCGCTTAGCGGGGTGGAGCATGGACTGGTATGCGGGGTTGCCTGTGTATCGCTATTACATGGTGGTGCCGGCTCTATTTATTGTTGCGCTCAATGTCGTGTTGCCGTATGGCATTGCTATCAAAATTGCCGCCGTCATCGGAATTTTGACTCTGCCATTTTGTGCTTGGCTGTTCGGGAGATTTGCGAGATTCGTGTATCCGATTCCTGAGATGCTGGCGATTGCAGCGACGATCTTTTTATACGACGAAAGCTTCACGATCTATGGCGGAAACATTGCGTCAACAATGGCCGGCGAGTTTTCGTTTTCGATCGCTCTTTCACTGAGCATTCTGGGTTTTGCGTTAGTAGCTCGCGGCTTTGAGACTGGTAAATACCTGGCTGCAGGATCAATTGTTGTCGCGTTGTCAGCACTCAGTCATGGCATTGTGTTGTTGTTCGTGTTTGGCGGAGTGGCGCTGATGTTGCTGTTTTGGATAGAGCCGAAATTGGATGGGGTAAGAGACAACACCTCAGTTATTTTCGGCGCCAAGATCATCGGACTTGCGATACTTCTCTCAGCATTTTGGGTTATTCCATTTGTTACGAGTCACGCATATATGACGGACATGAAATATGAGCCACGACCAAGTGGCTCTAAGGATTCATTTTGGAGCATGTATTTTCCGCTGAATCAACTCTGGGACATCGTCATTACGTCGACCGCGTTGATCGGAGTTGCGAGTCAATTCGTTCGCCGACAGAGAATCGGCATGTGGATGAGTGCCTATTGCGCGATACTTGCCGCAGGGGTGTATTTCACACGTGGTGGTTTACCGGTAATTGGTTTATTGTGGAACCCGCGGATTTTGCCATTCTTTTATCTGCTGCGTTACTTTCTTTTTGCAATCGGCATCTACGAGGTGATTGCGTTTGCAGCGCGCGTTTTGTCGTTTGAGCGAGTGGTTCGACAAGCCCTCAGGCGGAGACAGGAAAATGACACATTGCAGATTGCCCAAATTTCGTCGTCTCGTACCAGAACTTCTTTTAACTTGGGTGTGTTGACGGCTTTTGTTGTTGCCACATTTTTGGTGATCGGGTTTCGGTTTCAAGAATTGCCATTTGGGAGTGTGAAGACCAATGCTGCAGGCAAATCTGAATATGTTTGGGGTCCTATTCGTGGAGCCTCATCAAATGATGGCTTCGTTGACGGTTGGGCTCGCTGGAACTTTACGGGTTACGAGGGCAAGTCGGCATACGGCGAATACCACGATGTAGTTACGACCATGAAGTCGTTGGGCGCCGACCCATCTCAAGGATGTGGCAGAGCCGTGTGGGAGAACAATGGGGATCTCAATAAATATGGAACAACAATGGGGTTGATGCTTCTGCCGTTTTGGACGGATGGGTGTATCAGCTCGATGGAAGGTTTGTTTTTTGAGGCTGCTGGCACGACCCCGTACCACTTCATCACCGCAGCAGCGATGTCCAAACAGAGCAGTAACCCAGTACGCGAGTTGCGCTACGACAATAATGACGCAGCGAAGGGCGTCGCATATTTGCGTGCACTCGGCGTCAAATACTTCATGGGGTTCACTCCGGAGGCAGTGAGCGCGGCATCGGCACAGCCGGGCCTTGTGAAAGTTGCACAGTCTGGACCGTGGGTTATTTTTCGAGTTAGTGAAAGTGATGTAGTTGTTCCGCTTACTGTGCAGCCAGTTGTCGTATCGATGGCAAGTGGAGACCCGCGAGAGCGTTGGCTCGAAATTGGCACAAGTTGGTTTCAACATGCCGACGAATGGGCGGCATTGCCAGCCGATGCTGGCCCTAAAGAGTGGCAACATATTGACGCCAAAATTGATCTGACTCGTCGCGAAGGTGAGCCTGGTGCATCAGGTCGGCGAGTAGACATTGTGACTCCATCTCAAGTCATAGAACCTGTTGCATTACCTACAGTCGTGGTGAGCAAAGTTGTGCAGGGCCAAAGCGAAGTCGCGTTTAGCGTTGACAAGATTGGTGTGCCGGTGTTGGTGCGTGTGAGTTATTTTCCAAATTGGAAAGTTGATGGTGCGAAAGGTCCGTTCCGTGTAGCACCGAACATGATGGTGGTGATTCCTACGAGCAGCAACGTCAAGTTGCATTATGGCTCTACGTCGCGCGATTACTTGGCGTATCTATTGACATTCATCGGTATTGGTGTGCTCGTGCGTAGGCGGCGCAAAATGAGAAGAGAATTTCAGTAGCCTTTCAACTCGTGCCAGATCTCAACGCAATTGTTAAGGCTTACGACATTCGAGGAATTGTGCCAGAGCAGTTGGATGCGTCGGCCGCTTACGCCTTTGGTGTGGCTTTCGCCAAATTTACAAATGCCAGCGCGATCGTCGTTGCTCACGACATGCGACCAAGCGGTCCAGAGCTTGTGGATGCGTTTCAGCGTGGAGCACTTGCGCACGGTGTAGATGTCACCAACGTTGGCCTTGCGTCGAGCGACTTGCTGTATTACGCATCGGGCAAATTCAACATGCCGGGTGCAATGTTCACTGCCTCGCATAACCCAGCCCAGTACAACGGCATCAAGTGCTGCCTCGCCGGCGCCCGTTCCATCGGCATCGACAATGGCTTGCGCGAAATGCTGGTGATCGCAACCGCTGTGCTCAATGGTAAAGAGCCGGCACCTGCAACCAATGCTGGAACACTCAGCCATATCAATTTGCTTTCAGAGTTCGTGGACCATGTTGTCAAATTCATTCAGGCCGACACATTGCGTCCACTCAAGATTGTTGCTGATACCGCCAATGGAATGGGCGGCTTAGTCGTGCCCGCAGTTTTTGAGCGACTCGAGGCATTTGAACTTGAAGTGATGTACGGCGAATTAGATGGAACATTTCCCAACCACCCAGCCGATCCGCTGCAACCTGCAAACCAGAGAGACTTGCAAGCCCGAGTGCTTGCAGGCGGGTTCGACGTCGGTCTTGCATTTGATGGCGATGCCGACAGAGTGTTTGTGGTGGATGAAAAAGGACGAGGAATGTCGGGCAGTACAACGACTGCACTTTTGGCGTCGCGTTTCTTGCGCACGCACCCTGGAGCAACCATTTTGTACAACCTCATCTGTTCACGCGCAGTTCCAGAAGTGATTGCTGAGCTTGGTGGAAAAGGTATCCGTACAAAAAATGGTCACAGCTTCATGAAGCAAATCATGGCCGAAACCGGGGCAGTATTTGCGGGCGAGCACTCTGGTCACTATTACTTCGCCGATAATTACCGGGCAGATAGCGGACTTATCGCGACGATGGGGGTTTTGGGGGAGATGTGCCATACAGGCAAGTCGCTTTCACAAATGCGTGAGCCGCTCGAACGGTATGCATCAAGCGGTGAGATCAATACGACCGTCAAAGACATTCATGCCGTGATTGAGCGAATTGCGCTCGACTACTCGTCGTACTCGCAGGATCGAGTGGATGGTCTGACCGTTGACTGTGGCTCGTGGTGGTTCAATGTGCGGGCTTCAAATACTGAGCCACTGTTGCGACTTAATCTTGAGGCATCCACGCGTGATGAGTGTGACACTCATGTGGTCGAGTTGCTTGCCAGCATTACGGCCTAAGAGCGGGGCAGTACAATGAGCGTTATGTCACTCGATGCAAAATTGCTTCAGATCTTGGCCTGTCCACAAGACAAAGGATCGCTGTATTACTTTTCGGCTGACGCCTTTTTGTATAACCCACGGTTGCAACGGAAGTACAACATTGTCGAGGGCATTCCCGTGATGTTGATTGACGAGGCAACCAGCGTGGACGCATCGGAGCACGATGGTCTGATGCAGCGAATTGCCCAAGAGCACATCGCTCCAACATTTGCCTAACGCAAGGCGTTTGACTTAGCCAGATCGTTGTTTTCGTCTAGGATGGTGGTTCTAGATGGGCCAAACTAATCCCGTGCCAGCTGGCCAGGGCTCATCGACTTCCACTCATGTACAGGCATATGTACACGTACAAATATCCAATATCCAATAACAAATGTAAAAAGGAAACACTATGACTTCATTTGCTCAACGCCGTGATTTTCGCGTCGCCGATTTATCCCTCGCACCATTTGGTCGCAAAGAAATTCACTTAGCCGAACACGAAATGCCAGGTCTTCGCGCGTTGCGCAAAGAGTATGGCAAAACTAAACCGCTCAAGGGCGCGCGCATTTCTGGCTCGCTGCACATGACGATCCAAACTGCAGTGTTGATCGAGACACTCACCGAACTTGGCGCAGAAGTACGTTGGGCGAGTTGCAATATTTTTTCAACGCAAGACCACGCGGCTGCAGCAGTGGCGGTTGGACCAAATGGTTCGGTTGAAGAGCCAGACGGTGTTCCGGTATTTGCATGGAAGGGCGAAACTCTCGAGGAGTACTGGTGGGCAACCGACCAGATGATGACATGGCCGGATGGCGACGGACCAAACATGATTTTGGATGACGGTGGCGATGCAACCATGTTGATGCACAAGGGTGTTGAGTATGAAGCAGCAGGCGCTGTTCCAGATCCAACGACTGCATCAAACCCAGAGTTGGCAATTGTGCTGGGACTCTTGCAGCGCTCACTCAAGTCTGAGCCAAAAAAGTGGACCACGATGGCAAAAGGTATTAAGGGTGTTACCGAAGAAACAACAACTGGTGTAAAGCGTCTCTACAAGATGGCCGAAAAGGGCGAGTTGCTCTTTCCAGCAATCAACGTCAATGACAGCGTGACCAAATCAAAGTTTGACAACTTGTACGGATGCCGCCACTCGTTGATTGACGCAATCAACCGTGCGACGGACGTGATGTTGGCCGGCAAGTTGGCAGTGGTCTGTGGTTATGGCGACGTAGGCAAGGGCTGTGCACAAAGCTTGCGCGGTCAAGGTGCTCGCGTTGTGGTGACCGAGATTGACCCAATCAATGCGTTGCAAGCAGCGATGGAGGGCTACGAAGTCAATACTCTTGAAGCGCTTGTTTCAACTGCAGACGTGTTTGTGACAGCTACGGGCAATGAAGCAATCGTGACTGTTGATCACATGGCAAAGATGAAGCACAACGCAATCGTATGCAACATTGGCCATTTTGATAATGAAATTGACATGGCTGGTCTTGCTAGAAGCGGGGCAACTCGCGACGAATTGAAGGCCGGCACCGACTTGTGGACGTTTCAAGACGGCCATGCTGTGATCGTGTTGGCTGAAGGACGTCTTGTCAACTTGGGTTGTGCAACAGGACACCCAAGCTTTGTGATGAGTTGCTCATTTTCGAACCAAGTCATTGCTCAAATGGAACTCTTTAACAACACCGACAAGTATCCACTTGGCGTATATGTGTTGCCAAAAGCACTTGACGAAAAAGTAGCAACATTGCATCTCGGTGCGCTTGGCGCAGTACTCACAAAACTTTCAGATGAGCAATCTGATTACCTGGGTATTTCACACAACGGCCCGTTTAAGTCGGAGAACTACCGCTACTAGTTAACTGGTGTGCGACACCAGTTTATTTTGCAGTTCGGATCCGTAGAAGCGGAAGAGTTTTCGCAACTATTGGTCCGATCAAAACCGCAAAGGCAATCGTGCCGATTCCGATCGAGCCGCCCAAGGCAACTCCTGCAAGCAAAACTGCAATCTCTACGCCTGTGCGCGCTTTGCCGATATTGATCCCGCGTTTAGCAAGACCAACCATCAAGCCGTCACGTGGGCCAGGCCCAAGACCTGCGCCGATGTAAAAACCAGATCCAATTCCGGTCACCACAATTCCGCCGAGCATCAAAAATATTCGCAACCACATTGCTGTGTCATCGGTGGCTTCGGGAACGATCGAAAGAAAGATGCCGGCTGCAACGCCAACCTCAATTGCATTCAAAATGGTGGCGAGTCCTGGTGCTTGGCGCAGTGGAATCCAGAGCAGCATGACGAACGCACTGGTGAGCACGATGGTCGTGCCAAAAGGTAAGTCGATGATCTTGCTCACGCCATCATGAAACACGTCCCACGGCGGCAAACCCAAATTGCCAGCTTTTTGCATGCCAATTCCGGTTCCGAAAAGCGATAGCCCAAACACACATCTGGTGAGTCGTTCGATCGGGCGATCTTTGAGCGGTTCAAGAAAGTAATTTGCCACGCTCAGACACTAACGAGTACGAAGGCGCAAATGTTGTACATACAGCGGTGCGAAGCGTGTGGCTGTCGAGCTCGGATGCTGTGCGTCAAGTGTCGAGTGCAACTCTTTGCGATGGTGCAACCTGATTGCGATGCTGCACTAGTAGCCGTTGTATATGAAGGTATTGCGCGTCGATTGATATTGAATCTCAAATACTACAATCGTCGACAAGTGGTGTCGGTGCTGGTTGAATTGCTCGCACAGAGGGTCACGCAACGCATACCAAACATCGGAACAGTCTGCGATGTGGTGACTTGGGCACCGACCAGTTCGGCGAGAGTTCGCCGACGTGGCCACGATCAGTCCGAATTATTGGCACGACGATTGGCTAAAGAGATCAATGTGCCATGCAGGCGACTGTTAATCAAAGTCTCGAACAATGTGCAAACCGGGGCATCGCGTGAACTGCGATTGCGGGGTTCGGTGTTTTCGGCGCGCAAACTGGGGGTTAACAGCCATGTGATAGTTGTCGATGACGTAGTCACTACAGGCGCAACTCTGCGGTGCGCGGCAGAAGCATTGCGCAATGCGGGCGCTCGGCAAGTGACCTGTGTGGCGGTTGCAAGCGCTCTCAGGCACGACCTCCGAAGGTAGGATTCATGGTCTTATGGCCTTACTTAATCGCATTCTTCGCGCCGGTGAGGGCAAAAAGGTCAAGGCTTTGGCCGACATCGTTCCTGATATCAACGCGCAAGAGCCAGAGATGCATGCGTTGTCGGACCAGGCTCTCAAAGGCAAGACCGCCGAATTTCGCTCCCGCATCGAACGCGGCGAAGACACCGATGACTTATTGGTCGAAGCATTTGCAGTGGTTCGTGAAGCTTCGCTACGTGTCATTGGTCAGCGCCACTATGACGTGCAAATGATGGGTGGAGCAGCACTGCATGCTGGCTGGATTCCCGAGATGCGCACAGGCGAAGGTAAGACGCTTGTTTCAACTTTACCGATGTATCTCAATGCGTTGCCCGGCAAAGGTGTTCACTTGGTGACCACCAACGATTATCTGGCGCAACGCGACTCGCAGTGGATGGGTCGTATTCACCGCTGGCTTGGTCTCGAGGTTGGGCTCGTGATTCCTGGCGTGCGCACGTCTGCAGCAGAGAAGCGCATCGACTACTTAGCCGACATCACCTATGGCACAAACAACGAATTTGGTTTCGATTATTTGCGCGACAACATGGCTGGCACCAAGCAAGAAAAAGTTCAGCGCGGTCATTACTTTGCGATCGTTGACGAAGTTGACTCGATTTTGATTGACGAGGCTCGTACTCCATTGATTATCTCTGGACGCATTGCCGATGCGGCCAAGTCGTATTACCAATTTGCTTCAATTGTCAGGTCGCTGAAGCGAGACATTGATTATGAAGTTGAAGAAGACAAACGTGTCGTAGTGCCAACCGAGGCTGGAATCGAAAAAGTAGAACAGCAACTTGGCATCGCCAACTTGTACGACGAAGTACAGCAAAACTTGGTGCACCAATTGCAAGTAGCGCTCAAAGCCGCAGTGTTATATCAGCGCGACAAGGACTACATCATCCAAGATGGTGAAGTAAAAATCGTCGACGAATTTACTGGCCGAATACTTGAAGGCCGTCGTTGGAGCGAAGGTATTCACCAGGCCGTTGAGGCCAAAGAGGGCGTCAAGATCAAGGAAGAAAACCAAACACTTGCGACTGTGACATTGCAAAACTATTTCCGCATGTACGACAAACTCGCCGGCATGACAGGTACTGCGCAAACCGAAGCAGCCGAATTGATGAATACCTACGGGCTGCAGGTCGTGCCCATCCCAACCAATCGCGAGATGGTGCGTATTGACCAAGCAGACCTCATTTTTAAGACCGAAGCCGCAAAATTCAAGACTGTTGTTGCGGATATTGAAGAGAAGCATAAAAAGGGCCAACCAGTGCTGGTTGGTACTGTCAGCGTGGAAAAGAGTGAATTACTGTCGCGCGAACTCGACAAGCATGGAATCAAACACGAAGTACTGAATGCCAAGCAGCACACACGCGAAGCTTCGATCGTTACACAGGCAGGCCGTATGGGCAGTGTCACCGTTGCAACCAACATGGCTGGACGCGGTGTTGACATCATGCTTGGTGGAAACCCAGAAGGGCTTGCTCGCGCCAAAGTTTTGCAAGAAGGTTTTGATCCAGACACGCTGATCGACGAATTTGCTTTGGCTATGCCGCTCCAACAAATGTCTGATGAATACCGACAGTCTCGCGCAGTTGCACAAAAGCGCTATGCCGATTTGTTGGTGGAGTACACGGCTTCGTGCAAGATAGAGGGCGACAAAGTGCGCAGTGTTGGTGGTCTCTATGTGCTTGGTACCGAGCGCCACGAGTCGCGACGTATCGACAATCAGTTGCGTGGCCGTTCTGGTCGCCAAGGCGATCCAGGCGAGAGTCGTTTTTACTTAAGCCTTGACGATGAACTGATGCGCTTGTTTGCAACCGGCGCATTGAGCTGGGTGATGGGTCGGGCATTGCCAGATGATGAAGCGATTGAAGCCAAGATGGTAACGAAGGCCATTGAGCGCGCTCAAACAACGGTTGAGCAGCGCAACGGTGAGATTCGTAAAAACGTTCTTAAGTACGACGAAGTAATGAATGAGCAACGCAAAATCATTTATCAGCGCCGCGACCAAATTCTCGAAGGACTTGATCTCAAGATTGCCGCAATGGAGTATTTGGCAGAAGCTGTTGATTCATTGATCGACAGTCACTGTGTGTCGGATGCAAATGATGAATGGGATCTCGACGGCTTGGCTCGTGAACTTGTTTCGTTTTGGCCCTCCACTGTTACGAGCCACCGCCTTGAGCAATGTGCAGACACCGACGAGATGTACGACCTCGTGATGTCGGATGCGTCAGTTTTTTATGCTGCTCGCGAAACAGAAATGGGTGAGTCGACAATGCGCGAGATCGAGCGTCAAGTGATGCTGCGCATTATTGATCAGCGTTGGCGCGAACATCTCGAAGAGATGGACTATCTCCAAGAGGGCATCAACCTCCGGGCGATGGGCCAAAAAGACCCACTGACCGAATGGCAACGTGAGGGCTTTGAGATGTTCGGGGCACTGATGAAAGGCATCGCTCAAGACTTTGTCAAGTACGTCATGCACGTGCAGGTTGTGAAAAATGAATCGCCTGTGTTGCAGGTGAGCAACCTTCAAGAATCATCTTTTGATACCGAGACAGACGGTGGATTTGCTGCGATTGCTGCTGCAGAAACCGGTGTGCCGATGCAGTCCGAGCCAGCCGTGAAGACGATTGTCAAGTCTGCCGATGACTGGTCGACAACGCCGCGCAATGCGATGTGCCCTTGCGGTTCGGGTAAGAAGTACAAGTTGTGCCACGGGCGCAACTAATTTACTTCTACTCACTATGCGCGATTTTTCCAACGACCTCAGCGAAATTCGGCGTCGTGTAAGTGAAGCCTTCGTCTATCTCAGGGTGGAGGCTGGCGGCGAGCGAATGAAGGTTCTTGAAATTGATGTTGCTCGACCCGATTTGTGGGATGACCAAGACAATGCCAAAAAAGTAAACACCGAATACGTCAATCTCAAAGCAGACCTAGACGAATTCGCACAACTATCTGGATCAGTTGACGACCTTGAGGTGCTGCACGAAATGGCTCGTGAAATTGACGATGCAAGCCAAGAACCAGATCTTGAAAATGGCATCGGTGGTGTGCGGTCAAAGCTTGATGCGCTCGAATTGCGCAGTTTGTTTACCGGTGTACACGACGAGATGGATGCGATTGTGCAGATCAACGCCAAAGACGGCGGTGTCGATGCCCAAGACTGGAGCGAGATGCTCCTTCGTATGTATACGCGGTGGGCTGAACGAAGCAATTTTGCTATTGAGATCGGTGACATTTCGCTTGGCACAGAGGCAGGCATTTTGTCTGCCGATTTCACGGTGCGTGGCCGATATGCCTATGGACTACTTACATCCGAGCGAGGCACACATCGCTTGGTGCGCATTAGCCCGTTTGATAACCAAGGTCGGCGCCAAACAAGTTTTGCCAGCGTGCAAGTGTGGCCTATTCTTGAAGAAGCCGATGTTGAAATTAATGAGACTGATATTCGTATGGAAGTGTTTCGAGCGTCAGGCGCTGGTGGACAGCACGTCAATAAGACATCGTCTGCAGTAAGACTCATTCACGAACCAACAGGTCTGGTTGCATCATCTCAGCAGGAACGTTCGCAATTACAAAACCGTGAGAGTGCGTTGAAGCGGCTCAAGACGATGGTCGCATCACGAATCGAAGAAGAGCGTGACGCTGCAATGAAGAAAATTGCAGGTAAACCATCGGCGATTGGTTGGGGTAGTCAGATTCGCTCGTATGTCATGCAGCCATATCAGATGGTGAAAGATGTGCGCACCGAGATTGAGAGCGGAAATATTGCGGGGGTTCTCGATGGAGATCTGAATCTCTTTATGGAGGGCTACCTACGGTGGCGCCGCGCAAACTCAGATTCATAAACTAAACTGAGAGTTTGTCGCCTGGAAGGGGCCCCATGATCCGTTTGGAAAGTGTGACCAAGAGGTACGGCACCGAAACGGTGGCCGTTCGAGATGCAAGTTTCGATATCGCTAAAGGCGACTTCGTGTTTTTGGTTGGACCATCTGGATCTGGCAAGTCGACACTGTTGCGACTGATTAATCGTCAAGAACAGCCCGAGCGTGGCGAGGTGTGGGTGGCTGGGCAAAACGTTAATGAGATGGCCGAATCGCGCGTTCCGTATTTGCGCCGCAACATGGGTAATGTGTTTCAGGACTACAAGTTGTTGCCCAATAAGACGGTTTTCGAAAACGTGGCGTTTGCTCTCGAAGTCATTGGTAAGCCCCGGCACGTCATCAATCGGCAGGTGCCGGTTGTGCTCGAGTTGGTTGGTCTTGCTGGCAAGGAAGATCGTTTCCCAGAGCAGTTGTCGGGTGGAGAGCAACAGCGTGTTTCGATCGCGCGAGCATTTGTTAATCGACCACTCATCATGTTGGCCGATGAGCCAACCGGCAATCTCGATCCAGCAACGGGCGAGGGCATCATGGCGCTATTGGAAGAGATCAATCGCACCGGCACCACGGTGGTGATGGCAACGCACGACCATCGTGTGGTTAACGCAATGCGTAAGCGCGTTATTCAACTTGACCGTGGTGTCATCGTGCGCGACCAAGAACGCGGGGTGTACGAATGATCGCCCGTATTGCATATGCGTTTCGCGAAATGTGGGCAAGCTTTAGGCGCAACCTCACACTTACTGTCGCAGCCATCCTTACGTCAGCCATTGCGCTGCTGTTGGTGGGCACAACATTTTTGATTCAGCGCGCATTTGACAATCTGCTTGTGCAGTGGCGTGGCGACGTTGAGATGATTGTGTTTGTGCGCAGCGATGCAACACCCGAGCAGATCTCGTTGATCGACCAGACAATTAAGGCTGCACCAACCATCATTGATGCTGAAAAGTTGCTGTACCTAGACAAAACTCAAAGCTACGAAGAAGCAAAACGGATTTTTGTTGGAGATCCTGTCACCTTGAGTTTGCTGACCCCCGACAATATTCCGTCGCAGTTCAAGGTTGTACCGATTACTCAAGACCCAGAGCTCGTGCGTAGTTTGAGTGAGCAATATCGATCGTTGCCTGGCGTGCAAGATGTGGCGCTCGCTGAAGACGAGTTTCAAGTGATCTCGACGCTGTCTCGTTTTGTACGCACTGTCACATTGGTGATGTCGCTTGTCTTGTTGGTCGTAGCAGTAGGACTGATTTGGAACACGATTCGTACAGCGATGTTTGCGCGCAGGCGTGAGATAGAAGTGATGAAATTGGTCGGAGCAACCAACTGGTTTATCCGCGTGCCGTTCATGCTTGAAGGCTTATTGCACGGTTTGCTCGGAGGCATTGCATCTTGTGGTGGGCTGTGGGTGCTCAACTCTGCATGGACCAATGGTGTCGCTGGGTTTAAGCCCGGTACAGGAATCAGTTCGCTCGTTGTCCCGTCTAGTTATTTGACGGGAGTGATGTTGATGATTCTTGCAATCGGTGCGCTTGTCGGTGCTATTGGTTCAGCCATTGCGGCTTCACGATTCTTAGATGTATAGACGTATAAACGCAACACTGTAAAGGCACCCAGCACATGTATACAGAAATCATTTACGAGGTGAGCAACAACATCGCTACGGTCACGATGCATCGCCCCGACAAGATGAATGCGTTTACGGGTGTGATGATGAACGAGTTGTTGCAAGTGTTTGACGAGATTGATGCCGATGACAACGTGCGTGCAGTGATCGTCACGGGCAGTGGTCGCGCATTTTGTGCGGGTGCCGACTTGTCGCACGGTGCAGACACATTTAGCGACGGCAAGTTGAGTGGTAAAAATCTAACTGCGGTACGTCGCGATGGTGGTGGCATGGTGACTCTGCGCATGTTTAGGTGCAATAAACCAATCATTGGTGCGATCAACGGCGCGGCGGTTGGTATTGGTGCAACGATGACGTTGCCAATGGATATTCGAATTGCTGCTGACACTGCCAAAATGGGTTTCGTGTTTACTCGCCGCGGCATTGTGCCTGAGGCTTGTTCTTCATGGTTTTTGCCACGTCTAGTAGGTATCGCACAGGCCCAAGAATGGGTGCTGACTGGACGGGTCTTTTTGGCAGACGAAGCATTGCGTGGTGGTCTCGTGCGCAGCATTCATCCGCAGGCTGAGCTACTGCAAGTTGCTCGCGAACTTGCGCAAGAAATTGTGGACAACACGGCTCCGGTTTCTGTTGCTCTTGCACGTCAGATGATGTGGCGAATGCTTGGGGCTTCGCACCCAATGGAGGCACATCGTGTTGATTCACGTGGCATTCAAGAACGTGGTCGTTCGGCAGACACCCGCGAAGGTGTCATGAGCTTTTTGCAAAAGCGACCAGCGGTGTTTACCGACAAGGTGAGCACAGACATACCAGACATTTTTGCGGGCTGGGAAGAACCAGAGTTTTTCTAGTTCATGAGTCTTTTTGAAGAAGTAGGTGGCTCACAGTTTTTTGATCGATTGGTCGATCGTTTTTACGAAGGTGTAGCAACAGATGATGTGTTGCTGCCGTTGTACCCAGAGCAGTCAGATTTAAGTGGAGCGAAAGAACGCCTCACACTTTTTCTGCAGCAATATTGGGGTGGACCAACGACGTATAGCGATGAACGCGGGCATCCACGTTTGCGACAAAGACATTTTCCATTTCGGATTGGCGAACGCGAACGAGATCGTTGGATGGTGCACATGATGGCCGCAGTCGATGAACTCTCACCCAACGAGACGGTTCATCAGCAATTGATGGAATATATGGCGATGGCATCAACAGCCATGATCAATTCGCCAAGCGCAACTATTTGAGTGCGTAACACGCAATTGCGGTAGCCGACGCAACATTGAGCGAGTCAATCCCGACTGCCATTGGAATGTTGGTCAGAATTGTGCATGCTTCAAGCGCTGCATCGCTGAGACCTTGGCGTTCAGAACCGAGCACAAGTGCGCGGAGTTGAGAGTCGGCAAGGTTGATGTGATTCATCGGCAGCACTGGCTTGGTTGGGTGGTTCAATGTCATGCCCACAACAGCGAAGCCGCGACTTGCAAGTTGATGCAACGTGGTTGAGATGTCGGTAATTCGCGCGTAGGGCAAGTTGAAAGTGGTGCCCATCGATACTCGCAATGCTCGGCGGGTGAGTGGATCGGACGAAGTGGTGTCGAGCAGCATTGCGTCCCATCCAAGGGCAACTGCGCTTCGTGCGATGGCGCCAACGTTGCTGGGGTTGTCGATGCAATCCAGAATGACGAGCCGTGTAGACGTGTCTATTAATGTTTGTGCATCGCGCAACGCTGGACGGTGAAATACGCCGATTGCGTCGAGCGGAACACCGAGCCCAGTGACTTCGCGGCGAATGTCGGCTGAAGCACTCAGTGTGATGCCGCCATGCTGGGTGATGTCGGCAACGAACTCCTGTGCACATTTTGGGTCGCATAAGACAACGGAAGGTTTGCATCCTGCATCAAGCGCCCGGCGAACAACGAGGTCGCCTTCTGCTACAAACATTCCATTTGATTCGAGGTTATTGACTTGTGCGGCCTTGCGTTGCGCGATGGTATTGAGTTGTCGTTCGCGCCAACGAAATGCATTCAGCCGTTCGTCAGATGCATCGTCGACTTCGATAATCACGAAAAGTTAATTTAGAATTGCCATGGGAAGGCGTCCCAGTTTGGGTCGCGCTTTTCAAGAAAAGCGTTGCGTCCTTCTTCTGCTTCATCGGTCATGTAGGCAAGTCGAGTGGCCTCTCCAGCAAACACTTGTTGGCCAACGAGGCCATCATCGATCAAGTTAAACGAAAACTTGAGCATTCGCTGAGCGGTGGGGCTCTTTGAGTTGATTTCTTTTGCCCACTGCAGTGCTGTTGCTTCAAGTTCAG